>JAEEGK010020033.1_pt1 | contig 14270 bp, 1 predicted proteins | sample 8958771 | NCBI WGS metagenome assembly JAEEGK01 (sample SAMN16246547, study PRJNA631951) | gut metagenome | biome: gut microbiome; feature: rumen; material: SC-attached | host: Bos | place: Iran: Karaj | collected 2018-10
TATGAGGTTGTAGTGACCTACTTTCAGCAGACGGTTGGCGCCGATGCGGCCGGGAGTGAAGGCGCTGGGCACCCACACATCGCCGCGGAACACAGGATAGAAGTTTATCGCTGTGTCGTAGCAGCCTTCGTCGTTCACCACTATCAGACGTACCTCGAGGGTGTCGTTCTCTATCGACGAGGTGTAGTTCACCGTGCGGTCGCCGAAGAACTGCTTGTCGGGTATGGTCGGTATCCTCTCGTGGAACAGCCACTCGCGGTACATTATCGTTCCGACGCTGACATCGGTGAACGAGGTTTGCAGGTTCTCCGCCGTGATCTCCTCTGGACTCATGCTCATTCGCGCCTCCACTTTCGTGGGTTTGTTCACAGCGTGTACTTCGGTGGAACGGCAGTTGTACGGACGTATGTCTACCGTGGCCGTGTATTCGGTGTAGCGGTCGGGGGCCACGTAGATGGTGAAGTTGTGGTCCTGGCCGTTCATCGTCGGGTCGTACGGCGACGAGGTCCATGTGATGTAGTTGCCCGTGGTGTTGGCCTTGAGGGTGGCGTGGCCGCCTTCGCAGTAGGATCCGGAGTCGAGGATACTCAAAATCGGGTAGTCGAGGACGGTGAGTGCCAACCATTCGGTGCTGTCGCAGCCTGTCAACACGCTGGTATGACGGTACGGGTAGCGGCCGGTGCGGACGAGCAACTGATCGTAGTATCTGTATGTGGTGTTGTTACAGATGGTGTCGTAGTGGACAGACTGTATCGAGTCGCGCTCATACAGGTGCAATACCACGGTGCTGTCGCAGCCTGTTGTACGGTGCAGCAGGTGGTAGTAAACACCGGTCTGGTCGTAAGCAGTGTCGAGGTAGTAATACTGGTCGTCCCTACAGATGGTGTCGTAGATATGTGTGATGATAGTGTCGTTGACATGCAGGTACAGGTAGGCGATACTGTCGCAGCCCTCCAAGTTCCGCGTTACATACGGGTAAGTGCCGGGTATATAGTATGTGGAGCCGTTGAAGGTGTAGGTGTCGCCGTAGCAGATGGTGTCGTACACATATCCTCGCAGGGTGTCTTCGATGGTTAGATGTATGTGCAGTATACTGTCGCAGTCGTCGAAGTTCTTGAGGTTCTGGCGATACCAGCCCGTAGTGTCGTAGGTAACGCCGTTCACTGTGATGTCATGTCCGGAGCATACCGAGAAGTATAGGGTATCGCGCAAGGTGTCGCCCACTAGGAGGTGGATATGCAGTATGCTGTCGCAACCCTCCGGTGTCCGGAATTCCTGTCGGTACCAACCTGCTACGCTGTACGGCACTCTGTTCCAGCGGAACACCTGACCGGCACATACCCACGGTTCGATGGTGTCGCGGATGGTGTCGTTCACCGTGAGGTAGATAACATAGTTGTGGAAGCAGTCGGTTCCGGCGTCACGCAGCCATTGTCTGTACTCGCCTTGTATCCAGAACGTCTCGTTGTTCACCGTTATCGTCTGGCCGGCACAAACCGTGTCGTAGATGGTGTCGCGGAGGGTGTCGTTGACGTGGACATGGATTGTCAGGAAACTGTCGCAATGGACTGCGGCCTGCAGTATCTGGTGATACTCGCCCGGCAGGGTGAAGGTCTCGCCGTTGTAGGTTACCGAAGCACCGGCACAGATGGTGTCGTACACGTGCTCGAAGATGGTGTCGCGAACAGTGAGGTCGATGAAAATCAGGCTGTCGCAACCGAACCTACTTACGAAATACTGGTTGTTCATGCTGGTCTGGTAGTACTTGATTCCGTTGTGGATGAAGGTGTCACCAGCACAGATTATCGGGTGGATGGTGTCGCGCAGAGTGTCGGAGAAGGTAAGAACCAGCGTGAGGATGCTGTCGCAGCCGTCGGAGTTGCTCAGAAGCTGTTTGTATGTACCGGTATCGAGGTAGGTGTAACCGTTCAGCGGGTAATAGCTGCCCTTACACATGTTGCGGTAGATGGTCTCACGCAAGGTGTCGGAACGGTCTATCACGATGGCCAGTATGCTGTCGCATCCGCCTGCAGTACGCAGGTGCTGACGGAACGTACCGGTATCGCGGTAGGTTTCATTGTTGATGGTGAAGTGTCCGCTCGGGCAGATGGTATGCCATACTGTGTCGCGGATGGTGTCGCTCACCGTGAGGTCGATGACGAGGTTCTGGAAGCAGCCCGTCTGAGGATCGCGCAGGTGCTGTGTGTAAACACCTGTACGCCAATACGGAGCGTAGTTTTGTCCGCTCACAGGCACACATCCGAGGTGTCCATTGGTGTCGAAGGTGACGCCGGTACAGATAATCGGGTGTATGGTGTCGCGAAGGGTGTCGTTCACAGTAACTTCGATGACCTCGATGCTGTCGCAGTGGTCGTAGCTTTCGAAGTACTGGTAGTAGGTACCCTGTACGGTGTAAACCGAGTCGTTGTGGATGTACGAAGCACCGGCGCAGATGGTGTCGCGGATGGTGTCTTGGTACGAGGGTTTCACTGTTACGCGATATTTCTGAGTAAGCGGTCCGATGGTGAAGATGCGGACATAACCGTCGCCTTCGTGACCTGACTCCATTGCACCAGTGAATGTGGTATCGGGGAAGGACATGTCTCCTGCAATAGTCAATGCATCGGACAGATAATAGTAGCTCGAGAGTTGGCAGTCGGCATTTGCAGTAGTGTAAACGAATCCCGAACCGCCAGCGCCAGCGCCCGAATAAGGAGAACCCATATTGCCGCCGCCACCGCCGTACCAGCCAGCGCCGCCGCCGCCGCCGGAGCCGCTTGTGCCACCGCCAGTGCCGCCAGTGCCGAATGATCCATTGGTTCCGTCAGTAGAATAGGCACCTCGAGCGCCGCCGGCATTTTGTGTTCCGGGACTACCCCTACGTGTCAGCCAAGAGCTGTTGGCGGTTCCTTGTGTGCCCGAAGTTCCACCGCCATTGCCACCAACTGTGGTCGAGGAAGAAGCGCCATAGGCTGCTCCTCCACCTGCACCTGCCACGATGACACGTGCATTCAGAGAGGTGGAATTGACACGTACATCAGAAGCTCCGCCACCAGCGCCGGCTGTGAAATAGCTTGTTGTGGTGTTATTACCGCCGTCGCCGCCGCCGTTCCAACCGCCACGATTCTGACCAGTGCCGCTTGTGCCGCTGCCGCCTTTGCCTCCAACATACACGTTGAGCACATCACCGGTGTTAACAGCCATCTTGCCTTCGGAGTAGCCGCCTTTGCCGCCATACCAGGAATAGCCAGAGTAGCCGTTGATAACGTCACCGCCTTGTGCTCCCCAAACTTGGATGAACACGCTATCCACACGACGAGGAATGGTGTAAGTCTGCACAGAGCCTGTATAACGGAAGTTCAATGTGTCGCCACCGCTACCGCCACCTTTATAATAAGTGGTAGTCTGCGTGGGAACGACGAAGCCTGTCTTGATGGTGTCGAGCAAGGTGGAGTCGCGGAACCATAACATTGAGGGATCCAACCAAACGGTGTCGCCCTTACAGATGATGGGCTGCTCGCAAATAAGCACTGTAGCCACGTCGTTGTTGAATGTACCATCGCAATACACATCGCGGAAAGCAGTGATATGGTACTGCGTGCTGGTGTCGGGTGCGACACGCATACGCACGGTGTCGCTATAGGCAACACGGTCGGTGGTATCGCCGCTTATGCGGTAGTAGAACGGGGTTGTTCCCGTAAAGTAGAATTCAAGGACTGCAGTGCTGTCGCAAATATTGAAGGTGTCGGCAAGAATCTGTGCTGTAGCAACGGGGTTGACCGTTACTGTGAAAGTAGCGTTGTTGTTGCCGTAGTAAGTGGTTGTAACAACGGGCGTTACAAAGCTATCGGCCACAGCCTGACTCATATTGGGATCGTAGTACCAAGTGGAGCCTGAGGGCAGATAGGCAGTGTCGCCGGCGCAGATGATAGGCTGGTCGCATACCATCACCGTGGTGTAGGTGCTGGAAGTTTTGCCTTCGCACACATCGCCGGCCACGTAGGTTACCTGATAGTTGGTGGTAACTGTTGGCGATACTGTAACATGTGCCTGATGGGTGTTGCAGATACGGTCGGCAGTGTCGCCTGTTATGCGGTAAACAAACGGAGGCGTGCCTTGGAAGTTGATTTCCAAATCTGCCGACTGGTTGTTGCAGATATTGAGGGTTGTGTCGGTCATTATGGCCACAGTGTTGTCGAGCACAAGTATTGTGAACTCGCGCGAGCCGCGTGCAATGATGCGTGCGTAGCCGTCGCCCTCATGGCCTGTCTCTGCCGTACCTGACGGCGAGGGGAATGAGGCATTACCTGCAATCGTGGATGCATTGGCAAGTCCGGCTATGTAGCTTGAGCCGCCGCCACCGCCGCCGCCATTTTGGAATCCGCAGCCACCGCCATAGTAGCCACCGCCGCCACCGCCGCCTTGGATAATGTCGCCTGTATAATCGTTAACACAAGCACCTTGGCCAAAGCCGGATTGCACTAACGGAGGATAAGAGCCTGCATAAGAAGTACCGCCGGCTGTTTGCGAGCCACCGCCACCGCCGACACGCGACGTTGAGGAGTAGCCCAAACCGTCAATACCAATAAGGCCACCGCCGGCACCGCCATTATATGCATAAGTAGAATATGACGGACTAGTACAACCGCCAGCGCCACCGCCGCCACCAGCTACAATCTTCACAGCAGATGTATTCGATGACAGAGATGATAATATTCCGGAAGCCGTAGCTATATGAGTAGCGCCACCTCCTGTACCACCATTACCATAGGAACTTGTGTTAAGATTTCCATAACCACCTCCATTATATGCTTGAGTGGTGGCAGACTGGAATCCCTCCTGTCCTACAACAACATAAAGTGTTGTACCGGGGGAAATTGCCATAGAGCCGGTGGCATAACCGCCCTTTCCACCTGTGCCCCAATATTGAGCAGCGAATTCGCCACCGCCTTGGGCACCCCAAACCTGCATGATAACGCTATCCACACCTGCGGGAACAACATATTCCTGGACATTGCCGGTATAGTCGAAATCTGTGGTGTCGTTGACGCTCTGATACAATATTGTAGTTTGGTCGGGAACGATGAACGACGTAGTAACAGGTCTTGTCTTTCTAAAATCGTAATACCATTTTCCTGCAGGCAACCAAACGGTGTCACCGTAGCAGATGATGGGTTGGTCGCAGAGTATAATCTTAGCGTGAGAGTGTGAGATTACTCCAGAACAACGAGTGTTGAGGTCGCTGAAGTAAGTAACCTTGACGATAGCGCTGGTGTCGGTCCACACGGGTACGCTAACAGTGTAGCTGTTTGTAACACGGTCGGTGCGGTCGCCGGTGATACGATATCTGAAGGGAGGCAAACCGGTGAAATTGATAATCACTCCGGCTGTGGAGTCGGAACAGATGTTGTAAACTGTGTCGAGGATTGTGGCGGTACCGCGGTCGAGAACAACGACGTTGTACGATGCACCGCTACGGTAGTAGGTAGTGTTCTGTATGGGACATACGATGCCGCCGGGTATCTGGTTGGAGAGACGGGAGTCGGAATACCAAGTGTAGCCGGAGGGCAGTGTGAGGCTGTCGCCAGCACAGAGTATTGCGCTACCGCAGACCTCCACAATGCCGATACCTGTAAGGTCGTCGGGAACGGCCTCGCAACCTGTAGCTGTGGATTGGGCGAAAGTAACATAATATAATGTAGAAGTTGTGGGAGAAACTTGGATTGTCACCACGTCAGCGTTGGCAGTGCGATCGGCATTGTCGCCAGTGATACGGTAACGATAGGGAGCGCCGCCTGTGAAGCGGAGAGTAAGAGTAGCTGTGCCGTTGCAGATTGTGGTGTCGCCCGAAATCTGAGCAGTAACCCTCGGCAAGGTATTCACTATGTAATACTTGCACTGTGAGTAATAAGCACTTATCCTTGCATAACCGTTGTCCGGGTGTCCTGTTTCGGTTCCACCTGCGGGAGCATCAAACGCATTGCTACCCGCAATAGTACGTGCGTTGGTAAGATAGAGATTGCTGTTGAGCAGGCAGCCGCTTGGATAGTCGCCAGCTGTATTAGCTGTATAAACATATCCGGAACCACCGCCGCCGCCTTTATCATCATCAACGGAGCCATCGGGACATGTACCGGAACCGCCGTACCAGCCACCGCCGCCGGCTCCGCCGTAACCGCTGCTATAATACACGCCGCCACCGCCGAAGCCGAACCCTCCATACCAATAAGAAGAGGTAGTTCCGCTAAGACCTGTTGTAGTTTGTGTTGTAGCGGTGTATGCAGACGAATATCCTGAATAGGTTTGATGTCCGCCATAGCCGCAATATGAATTGTTTGTGCAACCACTATTGGAATTGGCGCCATCAAGTCCGCCACCACAACCGCCTAAATACGAACTGCTGGAATTTCCTCCACAAGATCCGCCACCACCAGCAACGATAATACGCGAATAGAGGTGGTTGGAGCTGTTCCAAGTTGTGGAGCCAGCAGTTCCTTGCAGAGAGATGTCGGTAGCACCGCCACCGCCCTTATAGGTATAACGGTAACCGCCACCGTTCCAACCGCCGGGATAGATACTTGATGTCATTGTTGTAACGCTGTTACCGCTACCTCCTACATATACATAAAGTGTTGACAGTCCGTTGAGGTTGGTCAGCGTTCCTTCGGAATAACCGCCCATACCACCACTGTTGGCATACGAACGATATCCGCCCTGAGCACCCCAAACTTGGAATCTCAGCGAGTCGGCACCTGCCGGCACTCTGTACTGCTGCACAGTGCCTGTGTAGTTAAAGTCGGTAGAGACAGCACCTGCACGACCGCGTGCGTAGAAAGTGGTGTTGTTGTTTACAACTGCAGTATTGCCACCCACAGGCTGGGTAAATTCGCGGTCGTAATACCAAGTCTCGCCAGCGGGCAGGGTTACAGTGTGGCCGGCACAAGTGATGTCGGGCACAATGTGTATGCTTACCGTAGCCTGATACATACGGCAGCCGGTACAGCTGGAGATAACTGTGAAAGTGGTGTTTAAAGTATCGAGAACTGTTCCGCTAATCTCTCCTGTACTTGCGTTGATGGAGAGACCTTCGGGCAGGTCGTTGCTGAAGAAAGTACATCCGCTTCCGAGCGAAGGACGTATGCCGGAGATGGGATGACCAATGGTGTCGTTGATGGCAGGATAGGTGAAGGTGTTGAAGTTAGGCAACGCAGTTACCTCTATATCAACATCTTTGGTTATAATAGTATCCTTGACCGCTGTCAAAACAGCCGAGCCGCGAGACAGGATGGAGCCGTCGCTGCCGGTAATTGTGGACACTGTGGGGTCGTCGCTCGACCAGCTCACGTTGTTGCGTGTGCCTACTGTGTAACAGGTGGTTACATTGTTCACAGTGTTGAGCGGGGAGACAGTCTCATCCAAGAACACCGGAGTTGCGGCCAGCAAAGTCATCGGATGGTTGGCGATAGCCACGGGACGCGGATAAAGTCCAGCAGTAACTGTGAAATAGGTAGCGCTGGGGTTGAACGTGCCGTCGGTGAGAGCCGATGTACGTTTGGCATAGGTAGTGTTTGCAGAGCTACCGTAATAAAGATATTGTGCCGGACACATCAGAGTGTCGAAGTAGCACGAAGTGGGGGCAACGGAATAGCCATCCACACCGCCTTTGTATGTACCCGCAGTGATTATATTACCTACATTGAGGTTATATTCCTGAATTGCATTAGAAGTTGAATATGTCCGTCCGCATATACCACCAACGTAGTTGGTACCCTCAACGATACCGGCGTTGAGACAACCCACAACTTTAGACCTGTAGGTAGTGCTGCTGTAGCCATAGTTATCTCCTGCTATACCTCCCACATAGTTTGTACCTTTTACTCGGCCCGTGTTCACGCAACCCACGGTATAGTAGTAGTATCCCGAAGTATAGCCATTTCGTCCAATAACGCCACCCACATTCTCTGCTCCAGTCACATCGCCGCTGTTGCCGCAGTCGATGATATGGCAGTCGTTGAGTTCTGTGGTGTTGGTAGTATTGTACATCATACCGCACACACCGCCCACATAATTTGTTCCAGTAACTTTGCCGTGGTTGAAATTATATTTACAATGGCCGTAGTAATAGTTCATACCCACTATACCACCGGTAGTGTAACCCGTGCTTGAGACATTGCCGTAGTTGTTGCAGTGGTGGATAGAAACCACATTAGCCGCTGTGCCGTAGTAGCTTGCTCCTGCTATACCTCCCACACCTGCTGAGTATGATGTGTAGCTTGTACTTGTAGAAGATGAAGTAACATTACCATAGTTGTTACAATAGGATATGATACTGTAATAATAGTTGTAACCTGCTATGCCGCCCACCTGATAGGATGTTCCTGTAACATCGCCACGGTTGTCGCAGTTGCGAGTGCGGCAGTAATAGGTGTAGCCAGCTATGCCGCCCACAGCGTAAGTACCTGATACATTACCAGTATTAGGACAGTTCTCTATTTTATAGATACTGTTGGAATCGCTGGAGTTGCCGGAGAAATAACCGATAATACCACCGACATAGCACGACGTACTTGTTATGTCACCGCTATTTTGGCAGTTAGTAAGAAATTGGTAACAACCCATATAACCGGTAATACCACCCAAATAAGAGGAGCCTGTAACATTGCCTGAATTTGTACAGCTGTCGATATATCCGTAATAGTATTTGTAACCGGCAATACCACCGACATAGGATGCCGATGTTGTTATATCACCGGTATTGTGGCAATTGCGGATAGTGTCGTAATAATAGGGATATCCGCAAATACCGCCAGTATTGCTGGACCCTGTCAGATTGCCGCTGTTGGTACAGTTACGTATCAGACCGTACTGATATAATTGTCCGGCTATACCACCGCTGTACGAGGATCCTGTAATGTTACCTGTATTGATACAGTTGCGGAATTTTTCGTAATAATAAGTATAGCCGGCTATACCACCAGTGTAGCTTGAGCCTTGTACGGTGGCATGGTTCTCGCAGCTGTCGAAATCGCAGTAGTAGTAAGCCTCGCCGGCTATACCGCCGTGGTAGCTGTAGCTTGTGGTGGCCACCGTGGCGTAGTTTTTAAGATTGTAAAGTCTGGTATAGTCGCAGTAACCTACCACACCGCCGGTGTAGCTGCCGCCACTAACGGAGCCGCGGAGCGTGAAGTCGTGTATCTCCGCTTTGTCGGTAGTACTCGTACCAACCACATAACCGAACAAACCACGGTAGCTGGTTGTTCCTGTAATGGACAATCCGCTTATGGTGTGACCGCCACCATCGAAATGGCCTTTAAACGGTGTGGCGCTGCTCTCACCTATAACGCGCCAGTTGGAGAAACTGGAGAGGTTGAGGTCGTTAACCACGAGGAAGTACCTGCCCGCGAAGTCCATACCTTGGTTGGTGTAGATGGCGAGGGTGTCCAAAGTGTTGGCCGTGCAAATCAGATAGGGGTCGGCCTGTGTGCCGGAGCCGCCACAGAACTTAGGTTCGGAAACGATACGTACGTTCTTTACCATATTCTGCACCGTACCAGATAACATATTGATACCCGGCAGACGCAAGGTGGCGTTGGTTCCCGAAACGGAAATGGACGTGGGATTGTCGTTAGTCCAAACCACCGAGTTGGCAGTGCTAACGGTAAAGTTGGTCTGCACATCGGCCACATCCTCGCCAGTTGCAAGGTTGACCGGTGTAGCCGCCAGTTTTGCAGTGATTGAGTCTTTTATATTGGTAGGAATAGGATACAGACCACCGGCGCGGGTAAAGTACGAGGTGCTGGGATACACCGTGCCGCCGTTGAGAAGTTCCTGTGTGGTTTTGGCGTAGGCCGGCATGGAGGTCGATTGGTACATAAGGTCGGTGGGACACATCTGTTTGTCCCAGTAGTTAGTAGTAGTAGTGGCCGAGCCGTAACCCACAATAGCGGCGGTGTTGGCAAGACCGCGCACATTGTTCACATTAAGGTTGTATGTGATATAAGAGCTCGAACTGCTGTAACCGGCAATACCACCATTGTATCCGCCCTTACTTTCAACCAAACCGCCGTTGAGACAGTAGCGTACATAATATCCGGCATAGCCTGCTATACCGCCTGTGTATGTATTCGAGCCGGTATATGTGTTGGTCACAGTGCCGCTGTTGGAGCAGTACTGCACATAAACCGACGACATATAACCCACGATACCGCCCACATAGTTGGAACTGCCCGTTACACGTCCGCCGTTGACGGAATTTTCGAGGTAGTTGCCACTATTAATCATATAACCGGCAATACCGCCCACGTTCGACGAGCCTGTAACATTGGCCCTGTTGCTCACGCGGCGTATGTTACAATATGTACCATATCCCATAATACCGCCGTGGTACGAGTAGCTACCCGAAACCGGTGCATAGTTGGTGATGTTGGTAATGTCGGTGTATTCCGCCCTACCCACGATGGCACCTGTATAGGAGCCTCCGGAGATGGAACCCCGCAGTATCACATTGGTAATTTCGGCCCTGTTTGCCGAAGATCCCTTCACGGCTCCGAACAGTCCGCAGTAGGAGGCTGTGGACGACACGGTGAGGTTGCTTATCACTCTGTTGTTACCGTCGAAATGGCCTTTGAAGGGATTTCCCACGGAGTTGCCTATGATTCGGAAATTGGGGTAACCCGACATATTAAGGTTGTTCACCACGCGGAAATACTTGCCTTCGAAATCCATGCCGCCGTTGACAAACTGTGCGAGGGTGTCGAGGTCGGCGGGGGTGCAAATCAGATAGGGGTCGGCCTGAGTGCCGGAGCCGCCGCAGAAATTGGGTTCCACCATCATAAAGAGGTGTTTCTCCCATCCATTCACCCTACCTGTAAGAGTTACCAATCCGGGGCCGTTGACGGTGGCATTAGTACCCGACACGCTGATAGAGCTTGGCATGCTGCTGCTCCACGCCACGCCATTGGCAGTGCTTACGGTGAAGTTGCGGGAAACGCGGTTCACCGTTTCATCGTTGACAAGATTTATAGGAGTAGCCGCAAGTTTTGCCGCTAGGCTGTCCTGCAAGCCGGTGGGTATGGGATAGAGACCGGCAACAGCCGTAAAACCGGTGCCTGGGTAAGTGCTTACACCCAAGAAATCGGCGGTAGCACGTCCCAAGGTGGCGTTGTTGGTTGTGGTTGTACTGTAAACGTATGTGGTAGGACACATCTGTTTGTCCCAGTAGTTGTTTGAGGTATTTACAGCACCCGAACCGGCAATGGCGGCGGTGTAGTTACCACCGCTCACACGGTTCACATTGAGGTTGTATGTGGTATATGTGCTTCCGTAGCTGTAGCCGCAGATACCGCCCACATAATCGGCTTTGGCGCTAATCAGACCGCCGTTAAGGTTGTACTGTGCATAAGTATACGATGTTCCATAACCCACAATACCTCCAACGTATGCTGAGCCGGAGGCGTAGGTTGATGTAACATCGCCACTGTTGGTGTTATAACGCACATATATGTAATAACCATAACCTAATATACCTCCCACATAGTACGAGGAGGATGTGATGTGTCCGGTGTTGGTACAATAATACAGGTATTTGTATGTAGAATTACTATAGCAGTAACCAACAATACCACCAGTGTATGTACCCGTACTTGTTATATTGCCTTTGTTGGAGCAATTGTAGATATCGGTGTATCCATAGTTCTGTCCCAAAATACCACCCACATAACCGGCTGCGGTAATAGCACCCGTGTTGGTTGTGTTACGGATAGTGGCATAATACGAATAACTAGTAACACCACCCACGTATGAAGTTCCTGTTACAGAACCCGTGTTGAGACAGTGGTCGATATAAACACGGTACGATGTGCTACCATAACAGTAACCCGCTATACCACCACGATACGAATATGAAGTATTATTGTTATAACCTCTAACAGTTGCGTTGTTGGTACAATTGATAATGGTGTCGTAATAGAAATAACCGGCAATACCGCCGAAATAACCGTAAGCCTCCACAATTGACCTTGCGTCGGTGCGGCTGTTCTTAACCGAAGTATAGCTTCCGTAACCGGTAATACCGCCTACATAGTTGGTGCTATAGCTATAAGTACAGGTCACATTACCGAAAAGACGGCAGCTATCAATTTTCGAATAATAAGAATAACTGGAGATACCGCCAATATAATTGCCCGAACCAGTAACATTACCACTGTCCACACAACTCACCAACCTCGGACGATATGCGGATGCGCCATACAGATAGCTCGTTATACCAGAAACATAATAGGTACCCGTGATTGTTCCCGAATTGACACAGTTTCTTATGGTATGCACGTAGTAAGAACGTCCGGCGATACCGGAAGTATAGTAAGAACCCGTTATCGAGCCGCGGTTTTTGCAGTTGAAAACACCCACCGTGTCACGGAAATAGGTGCTGGTATTCTCAAATTGTCCGACAATACCTGCGTGATAGTAACTACTACCTGATATGGTACCAGTGTTTACACAGTTGCGTATGGTGGAGGCGTATCGGGCAAAACCCACAATACCTGCCTGCTGATATTGAGCAACAGCATTATTGCTACCTGTGTTGCGGCAGTTGATAACACGCGAGTCGTACATTGCACCGACAATACCGCCGTGACATCTGTAGCTACCTGCAATAGTGGCGTTGTTGGTACAACCTTTCACGGTACCTTTAATCAGCGAACCCACGATACCGCCGGTGGTGTCGCCGCCGGTTACAGTACCGCTGACTATCACGGAATCGATCCATCCGTGTTTCACACACCCGAACAGACCCTGCCTTTGGGTGGTGGTGTTGGTCATTGTGAGGTTGGAGATGGTGTGTCCGTCGCCCCAGAACGTTCCGCTGAACGGGTAAGTGTAACTGCTGCCTATAGGCACGAACGAACTCGACATCGAGATGTTGGTAGTTAGACGAAAATACTGTCCTGCGTAGCTGGTACCGTTATTCACGTTTGTTGCCAACGTGCGCAAGTGGGCCTCCGTTGAAATTAGATACGGCGAGGCTGCCGTTCCGGAGCCACCGCCATACTGAGCCTTAACCACGCCCGGGAGGAGGAGGACGGCAGCCAGCGCCATAAGCGCAAGCTTACCAATAAATCCGGAGCGCTTAAAAGTCCTTATATTCATATTATCAGTATTATTATCGCAATTACTGTTTACTGTTTCAATCGTTTCCATAATCATTATATTTTTTATATCGACCGCCAAAGCGCGTATTATACACTATATCATACATTTACATAAATGGAAATTGCGAACCTGCAAAAAACTGGGGTCCGCACTACATAGCAAACTTGCTATTGTTACCATTTTTTTATCATTATCAAAACTCAAAACACAATAGTTATATATTTGAATTTCTGTTTATTAAATTAAAAAATCATTCTCGTTCCACATAATAACTTTGACAAATCCGGATGCAAATTAACACTTGATAGACACTTAACAAAACAACATTGTAACATTACACACATTATTTTTTTTGATTTATTTAAAGATTTTAGCACCACAGGCAATCATCTGAACGAACACAAACGTCTATTATAACATCTTATCTAACCATATTTCAATCACTTAATTAACACAAACCCAAATAGTGCAAAAAACACAAATTACACATAAACATTTAATATTTTTGATTTATTATATTTTTAATATAACTTAATTTTTATGCAATTAAACATCTAAAAACCACTATTTTATTAAAAAAGCCAACCAAAACAAGTCGGTTGGCAAATATACATATAATTTTTGAACAAAAAAAATCGAAATGGGAAAAATACAAAAAGAGGATGGTGCCGCTATTCGCAGCACCCCTCTAAATCAGGAAAATAAGACGGTCAAAAAATCTTTGACCTTAGTTTACCTTATCAACAGCACAGAGCCCTTCTTCTCGTACGACTCGCTCGGACGCGACTTGGTGCGGTAGTGGACGACATACACATACGAGCCTGTCTTGCAGTCCTTGTAGTTGTACGTGCCGTCCCAGCTGATTTCCGGATCGTCGCTGTGGAACACCAGGAGTCCTTCGCGGGTGTAGATGAATATCTCGAACTCTATGAGGTTGTAGTGACCTACTTTCAGCAGACGGTTGGCGCCGATGCGGCCGGGAGTGAAGGCACTGGGCACCCACACATCGCCGCGGAACACAGGATAGAGGTTTATCGCTGTGTCGTAGCAACCTTCGTCGTTCACCACTATCAGACGCACCTCGAGGGTGTCGTTCTCTATCGACGAGGTGTAGTTCA
>JAEEGK010020034.1_pt1 | contig 14270 bp, 9 predicted proteins | sample 8958771 | NCBI WGS metagenome assembly JAEEGK01 (sample SAMN16246547, study PRJNA631951) | gut metagenome | biome: gut microbiome; feature: rumen; material: SC-attached | host: Bos | place: Iran: Karaj | collected 2018-10
GCCGGGCTGGTCGGTAAACATCTCCATCACAATGCCGCTGTTCGGGTCGTAGAGTGTGGCGAAAGCCTTCTTGATGTCGCCGGGATTGTTGAGAATCCAGTTGTGGTCGTAGCCGTGACCGTTCACAATCTGTTCGCTCGTCTCGTCGTCGATGCGGTCACCAATAACTGTGGGAGTGCGGAAGTCGAACGGGGTGCCTTCCACGTCGAGCACTTCGCCCGTAACTGCGACGTCGGCATCAACAGCTGTGAACTTGTCGGCGTCGAGCGTCAACACTTCGTCGAGGCAATCCTTCGAGCCGTCACCGCTGAGGTTGAAGTAGCAGTGGTTGGTGAGGTTCAGGACAGTTGCCTTGTCCGTTGTGGCGAAGTAGTTGATTTGCAGAGCGTTGTCGTCGGTAACAACGTAGGTTACGATGACATTGATGTTGCCGGGATAGCCGTCCTCGCCATCTGCGCTGCTCGTGCTGAATGCGATGCTGCGGTCGTCGAGAGGCTCGGCCGTCCAAATGCGGTTGTGGAAAGCAATCGGGCCACCTCCATGCAAACTGTTGGGACCGTTGTTGATGGGAAGCTGGTAGCTCTCGCCATCAAGTGTGAACTGGCCCTTCGCGATGCGGTTGCCGTAACGGCCGATGAGGGCTCCGAAGTTGCAGCCTTCCGCGCCATACTTCTCGTAGTCGGCAATGTTGTCGTGACCGAGGCAAACATCCGTCATGTTGCCGTCCTTGTCGGGAACCATAATGCTGACGATACGGCCGCCGAAGTTGGTGAAGCACACTTCCATGCCGTTTTTGTTGGAAATGGCATAGAGAGCCGTAGAATCGCTGGCAAAGTCAGCGGGGTTAAGACCGGAGAGAGTGAGACCTTCGGAAGCCTCAGCGTTGCCTGCAGTTTTGTTTTCGCAAGAAGTCAGGCAGAATCCTGCAACAACCAGTGCAAGACAAAGGAAAAGATTCTTCTTCATGATTAATAAATTATGTGTTGTTCATATCATTTTGCGACAAAGTTACAATTATACAATCAAAATGCAAAAGAAATACTACAAAAAAGTTGCTTTGTATTGAAAAATATGTTAACTTTGTTGGCAAATATAGGAAAAACAACACATGACACATCTTACAAAAACATTCAAACCGCTCCTTGCAATTGTATGCATCGTATGCTTGTGGAATTGTACAGAAAACATCGACACTTCAGCTCGTTACGTCTTCAAGGAAGAGACCATCATGAGCTATCTGGAAAAGCACCCGGCATACAGCAGCTATGTCGACATCCTGCGACAAGTGAACATCAGTAAACTCAGTGACTCGAAGGTAAGCCAGCTACTGAGCGCACGAGGTGTCTACACAGTCTTCGCCCCTAACAACGAAGCCATCCAGAAGTATCTGGAAGACCTCACCGAAGAAGGGCTCATCACGGAACCTTCTTGGGACGGCTTCCCGAACGAGCACAAACTGGACTCCATCCGCAAAGTCATTGTCTATAACAGCATCATCGATGGCGGAGACGAAACGGATGCCTTCTTCCAGACCCACGACTTCCCCAACGACAAGGACGAATTCATCCTCGGTACCCTCAACGACAAGAAACTTTCCGTCAGGAAACCTGCCAACCAGCCCGACAGCATATACATCAACGACGACTGTCCCATCAGCGTCAAGGAACGCGACATCCTGTCCATCAATGGCGTCATCCACCAAATGGAGAAAGTCATCGCTCCCAAGGACGTCACGGCTGCCAGCTACATCCAGCAATGCCTCGACGAGAAGAGGGACGGCTTCTACGCTTGCTTCCGCGTCATCCAGGCTTGCGGGCTGTTCGACACGCTCAGGGCTGTTCGCGACGAGAAATACGAGGAACTCTACCAGACAGGCATGATTCCTGACTTGGTAGGCATGACGAGCTACGGCTTTGCAGAAGGCGAAATCGGCTATGCTCCCAAGCACCGACTGTATGGCTTTACCATCTTTGCCGAAACCGACGATTTCTGGCGCAGCGAAGGCATCGACCCCGCCGATCCCGACCTGCTCAAGAAACTCACACAATGGATTCTGGACAACCACCAATACAGCGATGACGATGTCTTCACTACCAACGAAAACTACGCAAGCGAAGACAACCTGCTCTATCAGTGGATCACCTATCACATCTTACCCATGAAGATTCCGAAAGGAAAACTCGTCTTCCACATCAACGAGTATGGCTATAACCTGAGCAGGCCGGAAGCCTACTCCATTCCCGTGTACGAGTTCTACACCACTTTGGGCAAGCGTCGCCTCTTCAAGCTGACCGAAAGCGGTGCCAGCAACGGCATTTGGATCAACCGATTCCCCATCACGGACAACAGCCGTCACGGCACCGGAGTCGAGATTGGCTGCGACCCGGACAAGGTGGGAAGCCGTGTGGAGACAAACTCTTCCTTGGCGGTTCTCAACGATATGGTAAACTGCAACATCTATCCCATCAGCGCACCCATCTCATATAACGACAAGACGCGCGACAACTTTCAGAAGAACCGTATCCGCTTCGACGGCATGAGTCTCTTCCCCGAAGCCATGAACAACGACATCCGACTCAAAAAGGCTTCCGAAGAACGCTACAAGCACGTTTACATCCCGAATTCCGTCCGCACCTACAACTACTTCGAAAACATGCAGCAGAACGCCGACATGAACTTCGTCTACTACAATGCATGGAACGATGACTGGTGCAACCTGCATCGCGACGAGATGAAGGCTGTGGGCCGCTTCGAGGTGATGTTCAAACTGCCTCCAGTACCGCGTCGCGGAACATACGAAGTCCGATACAAGGTTCTTGCTAACGGCAATCGTGGCGTGGCTCAGATCTACTTCGGTTCCGACCCGGACAAACTCCCCGTTGCAGGCATTCCAATGGACTTGACGATGGACTGCCGAAACGAGTTGGACGCAAGAAAAGTGGGTTGGGAACGTGATACCGACGACGAAGACTACTGCGCTGAAATCGACAAGAAGATGCGCAACAACGGCTACATGAAAGGCCCGAAGTCCATCAACTCAAACGACGGCACCGAGCGCGACTGGAACGACCGCGAGAACATCCGTCACATCTTCGTTCGTCAGACACTCGATCCGAACGAGACATACTACATCAAACTCAAGTCTGTGCTCGATTCCGACCGTAAGGAGTTCTATATGGACTTCATTGAATACTGCGCAAAGGAAATTTACGACAATCCCGAAAAACCTGAAGATATCTGGTAAAGTCGGGCAACAACACACATTTGATTAACAAATTACCCCTGTTAAGTTTGCAATCTTAACAGGGGTAATTTCGTATCTTGGCACGCCTCGTTTACCCGACTATCCATTTGCTGCCGGGCAGAAGGGAAATGAGCTTTGTCGTGATGGTACAGCAAATAAAACTCAATACCGCTATGACGGGAATGGCAGCCCAAACGGGAATCAGAGGTTCTGCTTGACTGCCGTTCACGAAATAAACTGCAATCGGAGCCAAGAAGAACATGTGCATCAAGTACATGCCGAAGCTAAGTTTGGCAACCGATGTGATGAGTTTCGGTGCAGGCTTGTGAATGGTAGAGAACATCAGGAAAAGTCCGAAAGTTGCCAGCAGCACATTGAAGGTGCAGAACTCCCAGCTCCACTCCAACATCGGCGTTTCGATTGCAACTCCAGGCACACCTTTCAACCAGAAACTCCAAGCCGTGAAAGCGGCTCCAACGAGGAAACATACCAGACCGATGCTAATGCGTCGCTTGTCGCTCCATTCCAAATGGTATCGGATATAGTGTGCCAAAACGAGATATCCAAGATAACCCGAGCAGTACCAAAGCATATGGAAGCCGTTCCAGAAACATTCGCCCCACAACTCATCGCTGACAAAACGATGGAACCAAGGCATCAATGTGGAGAAAGCAAAGAGGTAGAGGAAAATGCGCTCATCTTTTGCCGAAGCCTTCTCAAGCCAAGGAGAAACCACAGGCATGATGATATAGAGACTGATCAAGGGATACATGAACCAAAGATGGCCTGCCATCGATGGGAAATTCCACGGCAAACGACAGAAGTCCGCCCAAGATGTCTCCCAAGTCATACCGCCCCATGCCAAAGGCAAAAAGCAGTAAAGAAGCATAAAGACAAGCATCGGCGGTAATATTCTAAGCATTCGGCGACGATAGAACTCTGTCATGCTCATGCCCGGCTTCAAAGGAATCAGCAGGAAAGCGCTGATTGTCATGAAGAGAGGAACTGCCGTACGACCTACTCCACCATCATAAAAAGCCACCCAAAAGCGATTGCTTTCGTTGGCAAGCATCGACATATTGCCAGCCAAACCGCTGTTGTCGGCGCCATAGAAATTCTCGCTGGCGTGCACCAGCATTACCATAAAGCAAGCGATGACGCGTATCCAATCGACAAATGCGATGCGTTGTTCAGTTACTTGTTGATTCATTATTTTGAGTATTATCGGTATTCTGTGCGTTCAGATTGCCCTGATTAAGTTGTTGATTGTTCTGAGGTTTCTTGATGGAAGCACAAATGATTTTGCGCACTTTCATGGGTTGCTCGATGCAATGCACTTGATGGGAAGTACCACCACTGCCTACCATCTCCACACAACCAGTTCCGAGAAACCTTTGCCACAAAGACTGATAGAAATTCACGGTCTCGATGCGGGCAAGCGGAATCTCAGTCATCTTGATGTTGAAGATGCCGTCTTTCTGCACAAAACGGGTGTCTGTAACGGCAAACTCGCTACGGGTACGGACAATTCGACCGATAATCCAGATGAAGAAAGCCAGTACCAGCAAAGCAATGCCGGCATAAAAGAGCTTTGTCTGATGCTCAGGATATTTGTAGTAAGCCAACGCAATGGAGACTATGCCACAAATGGTAAAAAGGAGAGAAAATAACAGGTATCTGAAGATGTACGACCAATGAAGTCGTCCTTTGAAGATGATAGTTTCGCCCTCTTCGAGGCTTTGTTTAATATAATTAGCCATAGTTTTTAGGTTTTTCTCCTGCAAAGATAGTGCGTTTTGACATACGAAACAAGAAACACAGCAGAAACTTTATCACTATTTTTCTTTGTTTCCCTAAAAAAGCATATCTTTGCAGAACAATACCTTATTATATTTATATGACTCGCTTCCCATATTCCGCACTCACCCTACTGATATTTGTATGGGCAATGTCGGCTCGCGCTTCGCTCTACATCGTAGGTTCCGCCATCAATACAGGCTGGACTCGCCAACCCATGACGGAGCAAAGCAGCGGTGTCTATATATGGGAAGGCTACCTCTTTCATGGTGGCGAGTTGAAGTTCATGACTGAGGCTTCCGATTGGGGCAACCATTGGGGACCTTCCACAACCAACACCCTTCTCTCTAAAGGCATACAGCGCATTGCCCTGCACACAAGTGGGGATTACAAATATCGGATTGACAACATCGGTCGATGCATCGTACAAGTTGATACAGAAAGGAAGGAGATACAGGTGGCCGATGCGAGCGGAAATCTGCCGAATACTCGCCTTTATCCGCTCTGTCTATACCCCATTGGAACCGCTGTAAGTGCATCTTTTTCAGACAAGAACGACTATGCATTGCACGAAGATGCACCCGATGCAGGCACATATAGCGGCTTGCTTACACTCGCTTCGGGCACGATGGCGCTGCACAGCAAACCCTACAAAAAATCGGCAACACCGCGAACCGTCACCCCCATGCTGGCTTCGGGAGCCACAATAAAGTTGCCCAAACTCCGGAACACCATTGAAACCGACAAATGTTGCTACAGTCCCGGAGAAACAGTTACCTTCAGCATGACCGGCACTTTGCCTCCCGGAATGCGCGTACGCTACCGTTTCCTTGGTGACATCATTGCCGACACGTTGCTTTCAGCACGCACATGGACATGGACGACTCCACCCGAAGACTTCCGAGGATACTTGGCAGAGGTCTATCTTCCAGAGGACAATCGCGACAACATCTATGCAACGATTGCCATTGATGTCAGTTCCGACTGTACGCGATTCCCGCGTTATGGTTTTGTGGCAACATTCGGGAGTGACAAAACGACCTCCAAGACAAAGACAGAAATGAAGTGGCTCAACCGCTGCCACATCAATGGCGTGCAGTTCCAGGACTGGCACTACTGCCACGATTGGCCGTTAGGCGGCACGAGACAAGACGGCTTGTGGACAAGTTACAAAGATATTGCGAACCGAACCATCTACACTTCCGCCATCAAGAACTACATCCGTGCTCAGCATGACCGAGGCATGAAGAGCATCTTCTACAACCTTTGCTTTGGAGTCTTGGATGGTTGGGAGGAGCGAGGCGTTAAGCCCGAGTGGTTCATCTACAAGGACCAAAACCACACGACAAAGGACAAGCACGACTTGCCAGACAGTTGGAAAAGCGACATCTATCTGGTTAATCCTGCAAACGAGGATTGGTTGGCGTATTTGGCAGAACGCAACGACGAGGTTTACAGCTTCCTTGACTTCGACGGCTACCAAATTGACCAGCTCGGCTCGCGAGGCAATGTCTACGATTATGACGGGAACAGCGTCAATCTTCGGAACGGATTTGCTACCTTCATCAACTACATGAAGAACCGGCATCCCGAAAAGCGGCTCATCATGAATGCTGTCTCGGGATGGGGCGCATCGCAGATAGCGGGGACGGGCAAAGTGGACTTCCTCTACAACGAAGTGTGGGGGAACCACGCAGGCAACAGCCTGTCAAGTGGAGAAGGACGCTTCTCGAACATCAAGAATGTCATCGACGAGAACCGCAGTCAAAGCCCAACCTTGCGTTCTGTACTTGCCGCCTATATGAACTACACCACGGACGGCATGAACTTCAATACGCCTGGCATCGTCATGGCAGATGCCGTGATGTTCGCGCTTGGCGGGTCTCATCTGGAACTTGGGGGCGATCACATGCTTTGCCGCGAGTACTTCCCCTACGATGGCATGAAGTGGCATAGCCAACTGGAGGACTGGATGACGCACTACTACGACTTCCTCACGGCCTACGAGAATCTGCTGCGCGACGAATGGAAGGAGCAGACGAACGTCAAGGCGACATGCTCCGATGTGACGATTAACACGTGGGAACCGGTAGCAAATCAAGTGACGATGCTCGCCAGAGAAGTGAACGGCAGGCAAGTTATCCATCTGCTCAACTTCACACACGAAGACGGAGCCAGCGTTTCGGACAATAATTATTTGCTATGTTGGCACGATAATCAAGCCACACGACCTTGGCCGAAGCGCTTCGAAGCACTTTCCATCAAACTGACCGGCATGACAGGAATGGGAAGAGTGCGTCGCATCTGGGTCGCTTCGCCTGACTATTGTGGCGGTGCCATGCAGGAACTGACGGACTATCGCTACACCTCGTCGACCGGCACGATTACCCTCACCTTGCCTTCTTTGCAGTTCTGGACGATGATTGTCATCGAGCCGGAGACTGCCACAACCAGCGACAACACGTACTACGCCCCGACCACTAACGGCGAATCGCTCATTCCGGACATCCCTTCGTCGCTTGCCTCCACCACATCTGCCACTCGTTCCTGGAGCCTGCAACTTGACAAAGCTGTCTTCAAAGCCCATGCTGACATCCCATCCGGCACATTGACATTGCAAAAAGACAACGAAGATGCAATCATCCTCCCCCTTGGGGAAGACAGAGGGAGGTTGTTTACTCCTGCCGGGCTCCCTGCCACTTCTCACACCCGAGGCATTGTTATTTGCCAAGACAAAAAGGTGCTCCGATAATCTTTCAATTGTCACTTTTCAATCTTTTAACTTAAAAAGTTGCCCGCTCGGCGTGACATTTCGCCTCTTTGTGTCTATATAAGGTAGAATGGCAAACGACGACAACAGCATCATAGAGCGCATACGAGGCGGCGAGACAAGTGAGTTCGCACAGCTGGTAAAGCGTTACGGCCCATCGCTCATGGTGTTCGTCGGACGCATCGTGGGGGTGCAGGAGGACACCGAGGACGTGGTGCAAAACACTTTCGTCGCTGCCTATCAACACCTAAACGACTATGACCCGCAGAAGGCATCGCTGCCGACTTGGCTTCAACGCATAGCCTATCACGAAGCGCTCTACCATCTGCGGAAGAGAAAACGGCAAGTCATGCTGCCGCTTAATATAAGTGATGACGTTCCCGACGAGCTGCCTGAAGACACGACAGCACAGCAACTGGACGAAGCCATACAGCAGCTCTCACCCGAGGACCAGATGCTCCTGCAACTCTTCTACTTCGACGGACGTTCGCTAAAGGAGATTGCCTACATCACCAACCAAGCGGGCGAAGCCACAGCTCGCGAGGTGTCGCGCCTCAGCAGCCAGCTTCACCGCATACGCCAAAGACTCAGAATCATCTTAACACACAAGAACCATGAATAACGACAACCGCCTGCGCCTGAGCGAAGCGAAGAACCTTTTCCGCCAAGCCCTGCAGCAACAGAACGACCGAGCAGCAGGCATGAAGATGCCCGACAACATGGAGCAAAGGGTGATGAAAAGCCTCACCCCTAACCCCTCTCCGAGGAGAGGGGAACCTTCCTCGTTGCCGCTTCGACGTTCACCCCTCCTTTGGAGGGGGATAGGGGGAGGCTGCATTGCTGTCGCAGCCAGCGTGCTCTTGCTCATCATGCTTAATATAGGAAAGCAACAGCCTGATCAACAGCCTCCTGTCATAGCAGAAGTAGTGCCGGTGTCGCAGCCTATTATCCCTGACGAACCTGTTGAACACGCCAATCCTACTAAGCCTATTATACCCGTTAAGGTTGCCAAAGCAGCTACACCTAAGAAGCAACTTGCCGAGGCAGAACTTCCCGATACGCTCGGGCAAGGTATCTTCGAGTCGGAAGAAAACGTACGGCTCGCCGTGCAGATGCTTAGCGAATGCGAAGCTACCATACGCCGCGAGGAGCAACAAGTGAATAACAGAATCATAAAAGCAACGTTCAATGCCTTGCCACAAGCTGAGAATGCCTTGCTTGTCACCAACGAGAACGGCGACTTCGAAGTGATAGAAGTCAGCGAACAAACTGCCATCGAAATATAAACCCCTAAACTAAATAGAAATGAAAACTACAGCAAAACTCGTGACGCTCTTCTTGCTCGTCCTCACTTCAAGTCTCAAGGCGCAGGAAGAATACATCAGTCAGGAAGTGCGAATTCAGCAAGCCTTCGAGCAAATTGCGAATGCGAAGGGCATCGAGCACTCCGTGAACAAATACATTGAACGCGACGAAAAGGCATTCGATAAGGTGCTGGAGGAAACGGAAATCCACAACTTCCGCATCGGACGTGCCAACTTCAAGCTCCTCGACAAGCTGCAGGAAGTCTTCACATCGCTCGAAAGCAACAACCGCCTGTTGTCTATTTACACAGACTTCAACCCGATAGAATACAGCACTCGGCAGAAGTGGAACATCAAGACCAACAAAGATGCCATCATCATCGGCGCACGGCCACGTTCGAGCTATGCCATAGCAGCCTATCAAGACTCTGGAAACAAGGACTTCCGCACCGTCTATGCCGTCGAATGGTGGGACACGGACGACAAGGACATACGCCAAGGCATACTTGTCCGCACCTATGGCGAGAAAGTGCAGAAGCGAGATGGAGACATTAATATGAGGTCTTTGTTCAGCACGGAAAACAATGAAGAGGCATGGAAAAGGTACGAGGCATGGAGGCAGAAACTGCAAAAAGGGCAGAGAATCGTTTCAGGAATGGCTGACTCAACCAACATTCCTTTCGATGGCACGAGCCTGAAAGAGTGGATGAATAAGGCTATCAATGGCATCGGACACCTGGAGAGTGACGACTGGCTGCGCATCTTCGGACTGCTCACCCAGCAGATAGAAGATGCTGCCGAAAGCAATTCGAAGTCGATGACAAAGGAGGAGTTGGTGGTGGCATCTAACTTGGTACTGCAGCTTTGCAAGGATGCGCCTATCGATGACGACGAGATTGAGATGTGCTGCAAACGCCTGAACTTCGTAGCAGCCAAGGTCTCAGCACATAGCATGTACGTCGGCGACACCCTCCGACTCGCTATGAAAAGGCTGAGGAAAGAATAAGTTAGCCGCAACAAGAAGACCTACCTCAAAGGCATGGAGCCGAAGGAAGACAAGAGATAGAACATATGTTAGTTTAGTTAATACAAATTGATAGATCTGTGCGCCACCCTGCTCCTGCGTCGCGAGATGCGGAAGCAGGCTTCATAAAAAAAACTTAAATCTTTGCCCCAAAGTCGGAACATTTCGACTTTTCGCGCGTCTCATATAATAAAAGGAACAATAAAATGAAGCAAATCATCATCACCCTCCTGCTCGCTCTCGTCTGTCTGACAGGGCAGGCACAGAACGCCAATCCGATGGGACTATACAAGCTCTCCGAAATCATTCATCAGGACGGCAAGCATGTGGAGGCAAGCTTCAAGCAGTACAAATACTGCCAGAAGGAATTCTCGCTCATGCTGAACCACGATGCAATACTCTTTCCCGGCGACCCTTTCTCCTTCACCATATCCAATCCCGACGGCAAGCCCCTGCTGTTCACAGGCGAACTATCGAAGACGGAGAACCGAGGCATACAGGTGTTCGGCACTTCCGACAGCACCTTCACCTTGCGTTGGTTCAACGACCGCGGCACTATCAACGAGCATCTGTTTCCCTATCAGACAAACATCGACGAGACATACGAGCTGGTAAAGGATTCAACCGATGCCATCCTGCGAGCCTTGAACCTGTTGCAGATGAAGCTTGGAACCAGGCAGCACCACATGCAGGGAGCATGGAAGCTGCGCGGAACACAGCAGACAAACACAGCCACTTCGCAGTACTGGATAGAGCAAAGCGATGCAGAAGTCTATCAAATCTTCGGCAGCATGGAGGCAGTAATGGTCTATGCCAACGCAAGGTTCCCGAAGGGGAACATGCAATGCCACTTCATACCATGCGTTTATCTGAGCGAGAATGCCTTCGAGTGTGGCGAAAAGACATTCATCGTACATTGGTTTGACAGCGAAACGATTTCCCTGACAACCTTAGACGAGACCGGTCAAACAAACGTGACCGTCTGGGACCGCCAAGGCCTCCCGCGGAACATCCAGGACACATTCGGCACAGACACACCGCTGATGCAAAAGGACGTCTCGCGCTTCTTCGCCGACGATTTCCAGAAGAGATACGGCTCCCTGCCCGACTCTGTCCGCCTTGCCTACGAGACCTTCGACTTCGCCGTAAGTGCCAACGAAAGCAGCAATGCCATCTTCCCCGTCCTGATGCGCCAGGGCTTCGAAGAAGAGTATAAGGCCATGAAGGACTCGCTCCTGTCGCGCCTGATGAGAAGCGAGATAGATGTTGACGAGGCCGTTGGGCGCTACGTCTTTTGGTTCTACAAGGACTTCGACCGCCATACGAGCTGCACTTCGCAGTTCTTCCGCAGGCAGAGGTCGGAAGTCCTGATACATTACAATCAGCTCATCCCGAAGTATGCTCCCGAACCCGTCGGATGCAAGGTGGATGCCGAGACATACCTCCTGCGTCTGCCCTCCTGCATGGGCGACGTACCCACATGGGACTGGATGCTGAAGAAAGAGGAGGAGTTCAAGAGGTCTGGCTGCAAGTACCTGATTCTCGACCTTCGCGGAAACCCGGGAGGCAATGACTTCTTCTCGAACTTCTGGGCGCAGATGATGTGCAACGGCTGTGCGGCAAACGATCAGCACTATTTCTACAGAAACAGCACGGCGAACAACAAGATGCTAAGGAGGTTTCTGAAGGCAATGCCCGACGGCTTCTTCGGTCGGGTTCTTGCGGAAGCGGACACGACGGCAGAGGGAAGCCTCATCAATTGGATGACCATTGAGAAAGGGACAGAAGATTATACGCCCTTGGTGCGCAAGGGAGCCATCATCATCGACAACTTCAGTGCCAGCGCAGCAGAATCGCCGATCAGGCTGGTGCGCGACTATCCCAGGAGTGATGTCAAAGTTTATGGCCGCGAACGGACAAACGGATGCGAACAGACAGGAAATATCAACACCGTCCGTCTGCCTAACAGCGACATGACATTGAGTTTCCCAATGACCGTAGATGATATCTTCGAGGAGGCATGCAAGGAACGAAGTCCCGGCTACAAGCCCGATGTCATCATTCCCCTGCCCTACCCCAAATGTCTCACAGACAACATCGATGAATGGGTTCGCTGGGTGGCTAAGAAGATGAAGAAAAGTCGTTTCTAAGGAAGCAGCAAAAGCCCAAAAACAAAGCGTGCCATGTTGTTGAACACGGCACGCTTGCTTATTAGGAATTATTGGTGTCCGCTAAAACTTTTTGAGCCATACACAAATTAAGGTCGGTTTCCTTGCTTGGATTCCGACCTTTTTTGTTACCTTTGTTTTCGCTACAAAACATCAATAACATGAACAAAGGTACACATTTTATCGGACAGCCGATGTATGGTCAGCTGATTTCTTTGCTTGACAAGGCAAAAATTCTCAGATTTAGCCGTGAGAGAGGTGGTGAAAGGTATGTGAAGCACTTTGATGCCTGGCAACATCTGGTCATCATGCTCTATGCGGTGATCAAGCGTTTCGATTCCCTGCGCGAGATTACGGACTCGATGTTCCCCGAAGCCCGCAAGTTTGCCCATCTGGGCATCAGCATGATGCCCCGTCGCAGCACCCTCTCCGATGCCAACGCAAGAAGGCCGGAGAGTATTTTCGAGGCTGCCTATAGGGATTTGTATGCGACATACAGGGACGAGCTTTCCTCGGACAGCCGGAAACGGCAGACGCCAAAGTGGCTCTCGCGGCTTCAAATCATTGATTCCACGACCATCACGCTTTTCTCCAGCCTTATCTTCAAGGGCGTGGGACGGCATCCCAAGACTGGCAGGAAGAAGGGCGGAATCAAGGTGCATGCCAACATACACGCCAATGAGGGAGTCCCCTCTGACATCAAGTACACTTCCGCTGCCACGAACGACTGTTTCATGCTCAAGCCGTCCAATTACTCCAGCGGAGACATCCTGGCCATCGACAGGGCTTACATTGACTATGCCAAGTTCGAGGAACTCACGACACGCGGGGTGACATATGTCACAAAGATGAAGAAGAACCTTGTCTATACCATCGGCTGCGACACAATGTATATGTCCGAGAAAGGACTGATGGAGTACAGAGTACAGCATGTGACGTTTACAAAACATGCCAGGGACGGAGAGGACGTCATCCACCATGCCCGTATCATCACATACGTTGACATCAAGAAGACAAAGGCCAGACTTGTGTCGCTCCTGACAAATGACATGGACATGGAGCCGGAGGATATCGTGGAGATATACAGGAAACGCTGGGAGATTGAGCTTCTTTTCAAGCAATTGAAGCAGAACTTCCCGCTAAGATACTTCTATGGGGAGAGCGCCAATGCCATCAAGATACAGATATGGGTGACGTTGATAGCAAACCTCCTGCTTATGATCATGCAGAAGCCTATCCAAAGACCCTGGAGCTTCTCAGGATTGGCTACCATGTACAGAATCATGCTCATGTACTATCTCAACCCGTATTCTTTCTTTGAAGCACCGGAGAAAGACTGGCAGAAACTGCTAAATGAGGCTGAAACATCACCTCCGGAACCAACGCTTTTTGACGGTGGGGGCTTACTTTTTTAAAATTAAATCAGAAATGCCTATTTATCGGCAATGCGGATACATGATTTGTCGCTTTTCAACTTTTAGCGGACAGCAATAGTTAATTATACATTTATTTGTTTGAAAATCAATGAGTTTTATTAACAAAATATAACTAATAAAATTTGGTCAAGTGCCTAATTTTCAGTAACTTTGTAGTCTTTCACATTACTTAGTTATGGAGAAAATTACAGAGGCACTCGACCAATATGTGGGAATATGCAGGGAGGCTATTTCAAACTCCGGTGCAAAGTTAAACAAAAGTTTTGAGAAAATCATCATCGAGGTACTACTTTTATACATGGTTATACCGGGAAAGATAAATTTCACCCAGTTGGGCAGGTACGGCAGGCATGGTGAGCAGTGCTACCGTCAGAACTTCGGGCGCAAACGCCTGAAGTGCATCAACTGGCTTCGCTTGAACATCTCCTTTGCCCTTCGCTTCTTTGGTGAAGGCGGACGCAAGACCATTGCCGTCGATCCGAGCTTCATCAGCAAGGCTGGCAGGAAGACTCCGCATATCGGTCGCT
>JAEEGK010020038.1_pt1 | contig 14269 bp, 5 predicted proteins | sample 8958771 | NCBI WGS metagenome assembly JAEEGK01 (sample SAMN16246547, study PRJNA631951) | gut metagenome | biome: gut microbiome; feature: rumen; material: SC-attached | host: Bos | place: Iran: Karaj | collected 2018-10
GGCCAGGGCCAGGCCGTGGACTCCCTGGGGGAACAGATGCATCTCGAAGGGGATGCCCACGGCGGTGAGGGCCTGCCCCAGGGTGAAGGAGTGGCGGGGGTCGTCGCTGTTGGTCTGCCAGATGAAGAAGGGGGGCGTCGCCCGGGTGACGTTCACCTCCGGGGCGAAGTAGATGAGCTCCTCCTTATTGGCCACATAGGGGTTCACGATCCGGTCCCCGAAGGGGTCCGCGAAGAAGCCCCCGGGGAGGGCGGCGAAGGCGAAGGCCCCGTAGCCCAGCACCGCCGCATCCGGGCGGCAGGATTCCCGCTCCACGGGGTCGGCGGCCCCGGGGTCGCCAAGGTCGAAGTGGGTGGCGCAGTTGGCGCTGAGCATGCCCCCGGCGGAGAAGCCCATGGCCGCCACCTTGTCCGTGACGCCGAATTCCTCCTTCCGGGCGCGCAGCAGCCGGATGGAGCGCTGCATGTCCGCCATGGCGTCCCAGCGGGAGTAGGGCTTGAGCCGGTAGGTGATGATGGCGGCGTTGAAGCCCGCGTCGGCGAAGTATTCCGCCGCGTGGAAGCCCTCGCAGCCGGTGCGCGTCTCAAACCCGCCGCCGCAGGCCACGATCACCGTGCCCCGCGTTTCCGCCGTCCCCTGTGCGGGTACAAAGATGATGGAGGGGGGTATCTGCAGGGGGTCCCGGTCGTCCCAGTTGGGCGCGCCCGCCTCCCACAGAAGGGTCACTTGGAAGCGCTCGACCGCGTCGTTCCAGATCTTCAGGTTGCCCTCCCGGTCGATGGTCCCGTCCGGCTTCCGGTGCTTCGATACGTTGCGGATGACGCTCTTCTCCCGGCACACCTGCTTCAAAATATCGTAGTTGGCCTGATAGTCCGTCACTTTTTTCCTCCCAGCAGATTGCTCACCGCGCCGCCCACCGCGCCGGTGATGGCGGAATTGCCCAGCAGGGAGGAGAGGATGCCGCCCTCCGGCTTCTCCCCCTTGAGGAGGCTGACGGCGGCCTTCTTCGTGTCGGGATCCGCCGCCCGGTAGAGCTCCACCAGCTTCTTTTCCGCGGCGGTGAGCTTGAGCTCGTCCGTCTTTTTGCCGTCCGTCTTTCCGGAGGAGCCGGTCTTCCCGGCGGAGCCCGTCTTGCCGGATGCGCCCTTGGGGGCGTTCAGCAGGGAGGCCTGGGTGACGCCCGTGGCCTTGGCGATCTGCTTCAGGGCCGCCTGGGTCAGCTCCTTTTCTCCCCGCTCGGCCTTGCTGATGTCCGAGGCGGTGACCCCGTCCACCTTCTTGGCCAGGGCCGCCTGGGTCAGGCCCGCGTTGGTCCTGGCTTCCTTGATGAGATCGCCCACTTTTTTCGCTGCCATGGTCATTCCTCCTTTTTTATTCGACGGTCGGACCGGGTCCGAAGAACCCGTCCCCGGCAAAGGCGTTCAGGTCCTTATAGGAAATGCGTCCCTCCTCGCAGGCGTGCTGCAGGAGGCGGAAGAAATCGCTCTCCGTCGCCTCCCGGAGCTCCGGCCTGTCCCCGAAGAACATGAGCTTTTTGTTCTCCGTCGTATAGGGCTCCCAGCGCTCCATGGGGCTGCCGTCCGCGTCCGGACCGTTGGGGTCGCCGCTGCGGGCGAAGTTCGTCCAGTAATTGCACATCTGCCGGGCCAGGTCGTAGTGCTTGCCGGTGAAGGGCCGCCAGCATTTCGCCAGGGTCTCGAAGGCGAACCACAGGTCCGAGGAGTGGAAGGCGCCGGGGTCGTCCCAGCCGGGGATCTCCGGGTCGAAGCGGTAGAAATACATCCTGTGCTTCGGCTTCCGGGCATTGTGGTCCAGCCAGAGCATGTTGCCCATCTCAAAGTTGTTGTAGGTGGCGTTTTCCTTCATCTGCCCCAGGGTGATGGCGCAGCACCTCGCGGTGGTCAGGTATTCCTCCGCGATGTTGGGGAATTTCCGCTTTACATAGGCTTCCAGCTCCTGGAAGGAGTCCACCTCCGGCCGGAAAAGGAACTCGTCCCCCGTGTTGCCGATGATGAGGTCGGCTTCGTTTTCCTCCCCCCGCAGGATGATGTTGGCGGGGGTGTCGGGCAGGAAGGCGTCGCCGATGACGCTGCCCCACTTGAAGCCCCCCTGGCCCACGGCTATGTCCCAGATGGTTTGGGCGTCCAGCTGCCGCGCCTCCGCCAGGGTCTTCACCCCCAGTTTCTCAAAGAGCTTCACCCCCTGCTCCTCCGCTTCGCTTAGGTGCAGGCTCAGGCTGCTGGGGGGCAGGAGTCCGCCGGAGGAGTGGAGGATGGCACGTTGGAACAGGCCCTTGTTATGGGGGGAGCAGAGCTGGATTTCGCAGCTGCCGCCCCCGGCGGACTGGCCGAAGATGGTGATGTTGTCCGGGTCGCCCCCGAAGGCGGCGATGTTCCGCTTCACCCAGGCGATGCCCGCCTGCTGGTCCAGGTGGCCGAAGTTGGTGGGCTTGTCTGGGGCCTCGGCGGTGATCTCCGGGTGGGCCAGGAAGCCGAACACGTTCACCCGGTAGTTGACGCTCACCAGGATCACGCCCCGGCGGGCGATGCGCTCCCCGTCCATCTCCATCTCCGAGGGGTAGCCCACCATGAGGCCGCCGCCGTAGAGCCAGACCATCACCGGCAGCTTGTCCTCGGCGCTTTTCGCATTGGTCCAGATGTTCAGCTGGAGGCAGTCTTCGCTCATGGGCACCTGGGAGTCCACGTGCCATTCCCTGGTGTAGATATCGTCGGGGTTGCCGCCGGGGATCTCCTGCATGGCGATGGGGCCGAATTCGAAGCAGTTGCGCACCCCCTCCCAGGGCGCCGGGGGCTGGGGGGCCCGCCAGCGGTTTTCTCCCGTGGCGGGGGCGGCGAAGGGGATGCCCTTGAAGGCGGTCACTCTCGGGTCTGCGGCGGGGATGCCCCGCACCCAGCCGCTCTCGGTCAATACTTCACGCAGCATGTTTCTTCTCCTTCCTTTTCGGTCAGTCCCGGAAGAGCATGCAGAAATAGTCGCGGGAGGCCGCCCGCCAGACCCGCCATTCGTGCACGCCGGGGTAGATCTTCTGGATGTAGTTCACGCCCTGCGCCTTGCAGAATTCCCGCTCCTTCTCAAAGAGGGGCAGGCTCACCTCCCGGTCGCCGATGGCGCCGAAGAAGGGATGCACCTCCCGGTTGAAGGTCTCCGCGTCCTTCAATGCCTCCGTCCAGGGCTGCTCCTTGGTGGGGTAGCCGGGCATGACGGGCCAGGTGTAGCCGGTGAAGAGCCCGGCAGAGCCGAAACATTCCGGGTGCTCCATGATGATCTGGGCGGAATAGAGGGAGCCAAGGCTCAGGCCCGCGATGGCCCGGCTCCGCTTGCCGGGCGCGGTCCGGTAGTGCTTTTCGATGAAGGGGATGCAGTCCCGGATGAGCATGTCGCCGAACTGGTTCACGTCCTCCTCCCACTTGCCGTCCTTCTTCACCTGCATCATCAGGTTGTTCATGACGATGATGAAGGGCACGCATTTGCCCTCCGCCAACAGGTTGTCCATGAGGAAGTTCACCTTTCCCAGGTGGACCCAGCAGCCCTCGTTCTCCCCGCCGCCGTGCTGGAGGTAGAGGACGGGGTAGCGCTTCTCCAGGTCGTCCCGGTAATGGGGCGGGGTGTAGACATAGCAGCATTCCGTCTCCCCGGTGACGGCGGAGGGGAAGTATTCCATGCTGACGGTACCGTGCTCCACGTCCCGCAGCAGGAGGAAATCCTGGTCCGGGTCGGGGATCTCGATGTAGTTGATGGCGCTGCCGCTGCCCCAGCCGATGGGGGCCAGGGGATTGAGGACCTTCACCCCGTCCACCGTGAAGGCCAGCTGCTTGAAGCCCGGCTCGTCGTAGGGCAGCAGGCCGGTCCACATGCCGTCCTCGTCCTTTGTGAGGTCGATCCAGGTGTCCTCGTGCCCGGCCCGCACGGAGGCCGCGGCGGGGCCGAAGAAGTGCACCAGAACGGTGCCGTCGGGGAAGACCTCCGCCCCCAACGGCTTCTCCACGTGGGCGAAGGGGTCGCGGGTGAGATTGGGGGTCAGCTGGCGGTTGAAGGCCAGGGCGCGGGTGTCAAAGACCTGGTTGCGCAGAAACTCTTCGGGGATGTTCACAGATTGCCTCCCTCCGAACCGGCCCGCCGGGCCGATTCGTATTTTAATAATATATATATTTATTATAATCTTTCGATGGCTTATTGCAAGTGTCCGGCATCCCAAAAGACGCCGTATGTGCCAAAACGAACATAAGACTTGCAATTTTGCGGAATCCGTGTCATAGTAATAGATAGTATCATACCTTAACAGGACGGATTTCTGTTTCATCCACACCGCCCGGACGGATAAGGGGAGTATTTATTCATGGCCAAAATCAAGATCACCTGTGATTCCACTTGCGACCTGACGCCGGAGCTCTATAAGCGCTTCGACATTGAGGTGCTGCCCCTGGAGGTGACCCTGGGGGACCGTGTCTGCCACGACGGGGTGGACGTGACCACCGAGGAATTGTACGATTATGCCCGGAAAACGGGGACCCTGCCCAAGACCAGCGCCATCTCCGTGGGCAGCTATGAGGACTGCTTCCGCCGTTGGACGGAGGCGGGATATGACGTCATCCATATCAATATCTCCAATAAGCTCTCCGCCTGCTATCAGAATGCCTGCATTGCCGCCGAGGGGATGGACAATGTGTTCCCGGTGGACAGCCTGAACCTTTCCTCCGGCAGCGGCCAGCTGGCCATGGCGGCGGCGGAGATGGCCGCCGAGGGCATGGCGGCGAAGGATATCGCCGAAAAGCTCAATGAAATGAGGCTGCGGCTGGACGTGAGCTTCGTGCTGCAGACCTTGGAGTACCTCCACAAGGGCGGCCGCTGCTCCGGCGTGGCGGCCCTAGGCGCCAACCTCCTGAAGCTGCGGCCGGAGATCGTGGTCTCCAACGAGGGGACCATGAGCGTGGGGCGCAAGTACCGGGGCAATATGGAGAAGACCGTGCTGGACTATATCCGCGGGCGGCTGGAGGGCAACGACAACGTGGTGCCGGGCCGGATCATGATCACCCACACGGACATGCCCCAGGAGATCGTGGACAAGGCCTATGAGCTGGTGAAGTCCCTCCACCCCTTCCAGGAGATCTGCATCACCAGCGCCGGCAGCACCATCGGCAGCCACTGCGGCCCCGCCTGCATCGGCGTCCTGTTCTTCAAAAAGACGGCGTGATGATCATGCTTTCGCGGCTCTTGCCCGCCCCGGAAGAGCGCCTTTCGATGCTGCTGTACGATTTTTAGAGAATTTAAAAAGTGGGAATGAATCACTTTTGCCAACTTACAAACTTTTTGAATCTGGAATTGATACACTTGTTGAGTGTGTGACAAAGTTAAAAATAGTTTCAGATAATGTGTAGAAAAAGCAGGAAGGGACTGGAACAAGAGAATGAAAAGACTGCTGGCTTGGATGGTTTCAATAATGCTCTGCCTTTCGCTTTTTCCTTCGGCGGTATTTGCGGGTAGCATAACGACTGATATGGCAGCGATGCCTGAAACATTCAGCGAAACCGACAATCTGCGCTTCGATGGGGAATTACAGCATATAGAGTATGTATCCGGCGAACCAGTTCGCGACGAGGTTACGATTCATATAAGCTCGAAAGAACGGACGGAACGTCTACTAATCACTGCTCTTTATGATGCAAGCGGACGGATGATCCGAAGTGAATCTAGAGCCATCAATCTATATATCGGCAACAACAGCATATCTGTAACGGGCCTCCTTATAGAGTCAGGATCGTCCGTGAAGGCGTTTCTCATGGAGGGAATCGACACGATGATTCCCTGTTGTCAAGCCGGTGTTTTAAATATTTATCCCATTGCAGGGCTACAAAAAGTGGACGGCGTGACCGTTTCCTTGGTCAACGGTTCCAGCCTTGCAGTGGAATGGGAGCCGGTTGCCGATGCCAGAGGCTACATAGTTTTTGAAAATGGGATTCAGATCGGCATTGTCGCGGATGGTTATACAAATCACTTTATCGCAGATTCCGTCTCCTTCGGCAGTACATATTCATACACCGTGCAGGCCTTTTCCAGCCTTAAGGATAAAACCATCATTTATGGAGAGGTTAGCAACGAGGCATCTTATCAGATGCCTGGTGTGTTTGCCATCCATGCAACGGGAATGCAGAGTGCTCTGGTAGGGCAATCGATCCGATTTGAGACATCAACGAGCAACGCCGTCGGAAATGTGAAGTATTATTTCACCATGTACAAAGATGACGTCGTCATCGCAGTTTCAGAGTCGGAATCTGAAGACGCCTATACATTTACACCAAACCTCCCGGGTATTTATACCCTGTACGTCGAAGCGTCTGATTCTCTGGGCCGCATTGCGGAGAATACCATGACCGGCATCGGCATCAGTTTACCGGAATTCTCCGTTGATTCGGTGCATCTCGATAAAAACCGCATGCGGATTGGCGAGACGCTGGTGATCACAGCGGATGGAACGGAAGACTGCTCCTTCGTGGCGGATGTTTACCTGAATAACCGAAAGCTGGAACGCATTACCGGCGAGGGCAGCCTTTCCTTTACCACTGAGGAGGAAGGGATCTATTCACTTGCCCTGGAAATCAGGAATTCCGATACGCAGTCGGCATATTTTTTCCTGGATCATGCGGTGGTGGTTTCCGGGCGTTGGGGACTCCAAGCGGTTTCCGTGAATGCCGAAGAGGCAGCAACCGGAAGCACGGTCGTGTTTTCTACCGAAATAACAAAGGAATTTGGAATGCGAAACACCACGGGCGGCGTCAGCAGTCCGCTGCAGTTTAATTACGCTGTCTATAAAGACGGAGATTTGTATAAGGAAGTGTTTGATACTTCCAATAATTCCTTGTCGATGTATTTGACGGAACCGGGGATGTATTACTGTGTGTGTTCGGTAGTGGATGACTATGGAACAGAATCCGCTGCGACCAGTCCTACAGTTACCATTGTTCAGGAGACACGGTTGAACGAAAACTACAACACGCCCACGCACAGCAATACCCTACCCGTGGAAGAACTGGTCGGATCCTCGGCAAGTGACCTTAGAGTGGCGCCCGGAGCAGTGACCATCAGTTGGACAAAGCAATCCGGTGATTCATATTATACGCTCTATGTAGAATGCAGGAAGATAGGTCTTGATATAGAGGAGGAAAACTACACCGGAACCACATACACCATTCCGGCGTCCGATATTTCCAGCGGTTATGAGTACAGCGTCTCGCTTTTGCGCTATGATTCTTCCGGGACGAGACTCTCCCGCTCCAACTTCCACTTTTCCGTTACCGGTGTGGAAAGTCTGGTTTTTGAAGACACCCCCCGGATACTTGTACCGAATAAAGTACAAGGAGAAGATTGCTACGTTAAGTATGACGATCTGACAGTGCAGTGGACCAAAATGAATTACGCCAGTGCTATTGAAATCAAGCTGCAGTATTCCTGCGGTATCAATATGCACGAAGTCCTGTTAACCACTGTCGATGGAAAGGCGGATTCATATACCATTCCCAAATCGGTCTTGGTCAACGGTGCCTATCATGAATTGCGAATCAAGGCTTATGATGATTTTGGCAACACATCAGTGAATACATCCTACTTCAACGTAGGCGAAGAAGGCACGGTTGATGAATACAATATCGATGCTACAACAATAACCAGTAGTTTCCTCTCCGATGGGAGCGAGCTATACTCCATCCCTACCTATCCGGCCTACGAGCCTATCCGGTTGAGCTGGCTGGACGTGCCGTCTGCGGCGTATTTCTCCGTACATCTTTTCGATTATGACAATGACAATCAAGAAACGATATATGATCTTATCAATGCGCCAGCCTTTGTAATCGATCCAACCACGTTGGTCAGCGGACATCGGTATGAGGTGCGGATCTATTCCCATCATACCGCGGAATGCTATAAGCGATCCAAAGACGGATGGTTCCGTGCACCTTATATAGGATCACTTCGGCTCGATCCGCCGAAGCTCACCTCCATGGAGCTCTCTATGGATTCCAGCGATCCTACAATAATGACGTTGCAGCCGCTGTCTCTCGTTTGGGAACCGGAATCAGCTGCCGTTTCGTATTTAGTCTCGCTTTACATGGATGATGAAGAAACGCCGGATTTCGAACAAACGGGCATCACAGTGACGGAAGTGACGATTCCGAAAGACGGACTATGGACAAACGAGCGGTATGAGCTTAACATCGCTGCGGTAGATAGCGCCGGAAATTCAGCCTTTTCCGTCTATTACCTGAAATTTGTCAATAGTGACCTTCCTGCACCAGCTCTGCTGTCGCCCGTCCTGTCCACGGATCGGACCGACTTTCCAATTTGCTCTCTCTGCAATATGCCCGTTACCTGGAATGAAGTGACCGGCGCCGAAGACTATCGCTTCCAGTTGTTCGATTACTATATGGGCGATTGGGACAAGATCCTGGATGTGGAACACATCGCGGATACAGCCTATACGATCCCCAAAAGCAAGCTGTATATGGGCGGAAAGTTCAAATTCCGCATCAAAGCGGTGGATGCCTACGGCAACGGGAAGTGGTCGGAAACCTATTATTTTCGTGTCGGCGCGGCAGGCTTCATCAGTCTCTCCTCCACGGACTTGTTGGCCAGCGCAGATGCTGGCAGAAAAGCTTTCTTCGTGACCTCCGGCGAAGGATGGACCGCGACCTCCTCTGCCTCATGGCTGTCGATCAGCGAGTCTTCCGGAGAAGGTTCCCAGCAGGTCGCCGTAATCTACACAGAAAACACGGGCGAATTCCCGCGCACTGCCAGCATCACCTTCAGCAACAGCGAGGGAGGAACCGCCGTATACACAGTCAATCAGGAGGGACAAAGCTCAAAAAACTCCGGCGCCCTGCGAATCACTTCCCCGAAGCAGGGAAGCGTATTGGACTATGCTTCTTTCCGAGCAACATGGAAATACAACTATACTCATGCTTACTACCAACTATCGCTAAAGGACACCGTTACCGGCGCGCTTGTGCATACTGAGAACAACATCATCACGAGCTATGCCGATATTCCCATCGGTGCTCTGGTTTACGGACACGCTTATCGGTTGACTGTCGGCGTCTATGACGCGCAGGGAAACCGGATCTCCGAAGGCTCCGTGGTGTTCGCCATCGACGGATTCGATACTCAGACCTTTACAGAAGCGGAGGATCAGCCTGTGATTGCTGGTTCCTCCAACCCTGAGGGAAATACGGAGATCCGTTATTCCGGCATTACAGACGGGGCTGAAATCGAGCGGGATAATATCCTGGTCACCTGGGAGAACGTGATTGATGCGGATCACTATTGGGTCGCGCTGCGGGACATGACGCTGTTCCCTGACTCGATTCCCTCCGAAGAAGCGGAAAAGATCATAAACAAGCGAGTCGATCTGCTGAAGACGAGCATCCTTTCCGGACAGCTTATCGCCGGTCATGAATACCGCCTTTGGATCGCGGCGAACCGGAGCGACGGTAGTCTGATCGACGGGAAAAACATATACTTCAGCGTCAAAGCCGACGGTTCAGGCGGCTCAAATGAAGTGCCGGCTTCGTTGGCCTACCTGAATACCTCCATTGATTCCTGGAATCCGGGTTATGAATCCTCCACCCGCATTTTGGAGGTCGATGCCAACACAGAGTGGTCCATTGACTCAATGCCGGATTGGGTAACCGCGATCGAGCTTGATTCCCTGCAGGAAGGAGGAACAAAGGGAAGAGGCAATATTCTAACCGGGACAAAGCGCTTGTTTGCGCTCATGGTAGCAACCAATGAGGCAATGGAAGGCCGGAGCGGACAGATTGTTTTCGTCGGCGATGGTGTGGCAAAGACGATCGACGTCAATCAGGGGGCCTACATCGAAGAAATGTCCGGCGTGCGGATCCTGAATCCGTCGGACGGGTACGATGGTTTCATCGTCGGGGAGACTGTCTGGGTCGAACTGGAAGCTGGCCGCTATGCATACGGCTGTCTGGTCGTTACCGACCCGAGAGGAGATACGAGGGAATTTGAATTCTCCGGTAATAGGCCGGTCATCTCCTTTGCGCTGCCCTCTTCCGGCAGCTATACGATCATGGCGTATATTTCCGACGATCCGTCGTATTCGGAATACCATGATTTCCTCTCCAGCGACGAGATCACGATCACCGCGCATACATACGCAGCCTGGGAAGGCGAGATGTACGCATCCGAAAACCTGCGCGATTATTTCGTCAGGCGGGAAGGCAAGCACTATGAGCAGTATGCGGATCCCGCCGGCTACAAAACGATCGGGATCGGGCACAAACTTACGTCAGAAGAGCTCGAGAACAAGACGTATGCAGGCGTTACCCTTACCGAAGCGCAGGTTAACGAATTGTTTGAGCATGATATTGCAAAGGCGGAGGGGATCGTCAATAATCTCATGAAGTCCAGAGGGATCAGCTTTAATCAGAATCAATTTGACGCGCTGGTTTCCTTCTCTTTCAATCTCGGCGATCAGTTCGGGAAAAAGAACGGCGACGGAACCCCATATCGAATCAATCTGTTTTTGCAGCAGTACGGCGCGGATATTCCGGACTGGATGGTTTACAATGCATTTGCCCGCTTCCATCATATGGACTCGAAATCGGGCAGCAAGGTGGACAGTAAGGGCCTGTTTTACCGCAGGATCGAGGAAGCAAATATCTATACGAAGGGTGATTATACCGTCGCCTATAACTGGCCCCTGCCCGATTGGTTGAAGGACGGCGCCTACGGACCCGATGTTCCCGATGATTGGGTTTGGTCCGGCGACAGCCTGGTGGTCCATGCCACGGAGCTCAGTCTGCTGGCTGCCGGCGGTGCGCGTCAGATCTCGGTAGAAGCCAACGGAGCTTGGTCCGCCAGCTCGGACAGCAGTTGGATCAGCCTGCAGAACGCTGTCGGCACTGGAAACGGCACAGTCCGCTTTACGGCAGCAGCCAATTCCGACAGCCAGGCCAGGAGCGGCGTCATTCAAATCGTCTGCGGCGAAGCAAGGCATTCGGTCCGGATCATCCAGGCCGGCACGGAAACCGGCGAGCTTGACCTGACTGTGGCAGCCGACGCTGACCGGGTCGATACGGGCGTGCCGATCCATGTCGTGGTCACAGCCAACGGCGGCAGCGGCGGCTATACCTATCGTTATGCCGTTTATAAAGGTGGAAAGCTGCAGCAGACAACCCCGTCCTCCGACAGCGCGAATACCTTTGATTATCTGCCGCAGAGTGACGGTGTGTATTCCTTTAAGGTCACAGTAACTTCCCCCGACGGCAGCAAAACCGAGGCGGAATCAGGCGAGGTCATCGTGACTGCCCGGGGACTGGATCTGATCAGTCCGGATTCCGATGGCGGCAAATACTATTTGGGCTCTTTGCCTGAAATACGATGGACGCAGCAGATCGGCGCGACCAGTTATCAGGTGCGTGTGCGGGACCTGACCACGGACAAGATGGTGGTTTCGGATCCGAACGACGAGAATGGCGTTGTGGTCAAGGAGCCCAGTTTTGAGCTTTCCCGTTATTCCGCCGCTTTCTCAGATGGTCACGAATACCGGGCGTGGATCGGTGCTTTCGACGGAAACGGGATCAAGCTGGCACAGACACAGGTGGTGTTTTCGGTGGGGGGAACGATGGAAATCAGTTTTACTGCCCCATCGACTTCCGTGGTTTCGGATGATGATGTGGACATAATTTGGGAAGCCGTTTCCGGCGCTGCGTTTTACATAATGAAGGTTGATGGAAAGACGGTAGATTTTCGGTATTCCATTTCCCGGATTCTTCCGTCTGGCCACTTGCAGAAAAAAAAGCTGACAGAAGGTGCACTATACCTTGTCAGTGTCGCCGCAATCAGCGCCAAAGGAACGATGATCGCAGAAGGCAGCTTGGAGTTCAACTATAAATACAGTACTCCCGTTACGGACAACATTGTGATCAATGGCGTGGATATCAGGTATAAGGCTGGGGACTACTACACGAAAAACGGAAAAGCTTGTGATGAAAATCACGATAGTGTCAGTAATTGCATCTATAGCTTTAAAGACACAAATTATTATAAGCTGGAAACAAAATCGGTTGAAATTGATTTGAACGCAAGACAGTGCAAAGGCTTTGCGAAGTACTGTCAGGCTGTGATGTACGGGTCGGTTGAGGCATCGGGGGATGATTATTGGATACCATCAGAAACAGGCCGGTCAGTTGCAGGCAAATCAGATGATAACGGATTCGTCAATTTCGGTTCATGGCGGCCGGAAGAGGGCCTTGCAAAACTAAAAGAATTGCTTATCCATGATTCTAAAGGCCCAAGAAAGGGAGCAGGCGTTGGTGCACATGTGAGGATCTTGCGTGCGGGGTATGATGGTAAAGGAAACCCAAAACAGTGGCATCATTCTATTATCATAAAGGCGGTTACGGATGATTACATTTGCTTTGCTGATGCAAACGGTGGGAGCAATCGATGCCAGATTCGCGATTGTGAATGGACCTGGGAGCAGTTCCTCGAAAAATACGGAACAATTAAAAAAGAGTTGGCTGAGGCCGGGCTGGAAGTGGGAATTGATTATGTAACCAACTACGAAAATCGCGTTACCTTCCATGAGAAATCCGTCAATTATCTTCCGCTGAAATGCTATACCCTTTCGAAAAACGTCGTTTCATCTTATCCGAATATGAACCGTACGGAGGTGGGAAATCAGATTAATAATCCAAATGGCAATCAGGACCTCTGCACGATCTATCATATCTATGACAACGATCTGGTAGCAGTCGAATACCCGAAAGGCAGCGGTACCACAGTCAAATTTGCAGACCTCTCCTCTTTTTTTATCAAACCGGGCTATGACCAAAAAACGATGACCGTGCGTAGTGCAGTCGATACCTTCAGACAGGACAACCTGGATGAGAAATTCGGCAGGGTTGAAGAAGGAACAAGCGTGACCGTGGTTGGAGAAAAGAAAAACGGAAACGTGGTCTCCGCCTATCAGATCATTTACCAATCCGGCGGATATTATTACCTTGCTTGGGTCGAAAGATCCGCCGTGAACTGAGTCAGTATCATGGTCTGTCAATGCCTGTATGTTTTGCTGGGTCATTTTCAATATGACACCGCAAGAAGGATTGAAATACTGGTTATATTGGAGATATAGGGGTACAACGCTGTAACAATTCATGTTCGCATCTCATAAACTACCAAAAACGTTATAGCGACCCAAAATCATTCCGTGTGGCAATCTAACCTTTTTGCAACACGAGCGAGGATAGAACACAGACCACAGAGAAAATGTATGTAAAACGGCTTGATTTTTGAGAGTATCACATCTAGAATAATTGGTAAGAGAACTCGGAAAATAATAGTTTTGTTGGAGTGAGTGCTGATGAAAAAAGCTGCCCGGTTCGGCGTTGTCCTGTGCGCCCTGATCCTGCTGCTGTCCGTCTTCGCCGGAGCGAACGAGACGCAGGCGGGCGTCTACGGCCTGCAGACCAGCGCCAATGTTACGGTCATACCGCTCACCGCAGATGGCGGCGATATCACGGAGAGCAGTATCCGGATCGACTCGTCGGACGTCTCGTTTTACAAAGGAGCCGAGAAGTTCACGGTAACGGTGACCGGCCTCAGCGCCGATTACTATCTGATCACGATGCAGAGCGACGCGTCGAACCCGACGGAGGACAACCTCCGGTATATCGATCAGGCGTCGACCTCCGCCGGTGCGGTGGCGTTCACGGTTTTTCCCGACGCCATGGAGCACGGGGTGACGTACTATCTGTTCCTTTCCGGTCAAGGGGAAGGCAGGACGCAGATCGCTTCTTTTGTCTATTATGATCCGGGACAGTCGTCGATCGTCATCACGGCCCAGCCCCAGGACGTTACGGTGGCGGAGGGCGGCAACGCGGAATTCACGGTGGCCGCCACGGGGACGGATCTGACTTACCAATGGCAGTTCTGCAATCCGGGCAGCAGCGACTGGAAGGATTCCCCCGCGGCCGGAAACAAAACCGCAACTCTGACCGTCCCGGCCACCACGAACCGCAGCGGAAATAAGTATCGCTGTGTGGTGACGAGCGGAAGTGACAGCGTAACCTCCGACGCGGCGACGCTGACGGTGACGGCAGGAGTCAAGATCACGACGCAGCCGACAAACGCGACGGTCGTTGAGGGGAACAACGCGACCTTCAAGGTGGTCGCCTCCGGCACGAACCTTACATATCAATGGCAGGTGTGCGAGGCGGGGAAGACCGCCTGGAAGGAT
>JAEEGK010020039.1_pt1 | contig 14269 bp, 9 predicted proteins | sample 8958771 | NCBI WGS metagenome assembly JAEEGK01 (sample SAMN16246547, study PRJNA631951) | gut metagenome | biome: gut microbiome; feature: rumen; material: SC-attached | host: Bos | place: Iran: Karaj | collected 2018-10
TTTTTTCTTTTTTTTTTTCTTCCTTTTTTTCTTCTTTTTTTTCAGTTTCTACATTTTTTTTAAAAATGTTTCTTAATATGAATTACATTCATTTACACATGCTAAATTTTTTTTTTTTAAAACTTTATTTTACTTTCTATTTTTTTCATATCTGAATCAAGATTTTTTAAATCTGTATTTTCAATTGTATTTTTTTTTTCAAGAATTTCTAATTTATCTTTTACTAAATCAGAAATTAATGTTACCAAGCCTTCTTTAGGCATTTTTTGTTATATAATTATTTTTTATATTTGGATTTTATAAATAATTTAATTATTAATATATTTTTTTTCGAATATTTAAATTTTTTGTTAATCATTTTATAAATAAAAATTATATAAATATTAATTAATATATATCTATATAATTAGATATTTTAATTATAATTTAATTTATAAAATATTAAAATCAACTTTTAACCAAAATAATTTTAACTAAAAATGTTACAAATAAATCCTTTTTCTTTTATCATATATTACCTTATAAACAATTACCGATTTAAATTTACCATACTTATATATAAATAAATTATAATAATTTTTTTCTAAAAAAAATCACATTATTTAAATCTACAACAAAAAATAAAAAAACATCCTTAAATATTATATTTTGTTATTAAAAATTATTATCATCATGAATAAAAATAATATGTTCAAATTCATTTTCATATTCTTCTTTTTGATAAAATATATTTTCATTATTTTTTAATGAATAAGAAAATTTAGTTGATTTAGAATCATTTTCGTTATCATAATCAATAATATCTGTAATTATTTTTTTATTTTGTTTTGCTGATTTTTTCTTTTTTGAATCTCTTTTAAAACTATTTCTTGCAAATAAACTTGTATTTTTTATTTCTGGCATTCCTTTACTTGAATAATGTAAATGTTTATTATAAGGTCTTTTTTTTTTATTTGTAGTATTTAATTTTTTTTCTATATCAGATTCATTTATTGAAACTGATTTTTGTCTTAACATTTTTTTCTTTTTAACCATTGGGTAATTTTTTAATAAATAAGCAATTTTTCTTAGTTTTAAAATATTGTATTTTTGATTTTCTAATAATTTTTCTTTTTCAGGGTTAAAAATAATTTTTTTTTTAGTTAAAAAATCTTCACATTTTTGTAATTTTATTTGAGATACTTTTCTTTTTGCATTTATTTTAATTGCTTGTAAATTTTTTTCTATTTCAAAATCATCTATTATTTTATTTTTATTTTCTTCTTCACTTTCATTTCTTAAATGTCTTGGTTGGAATTTCGAAGAATAACTTATACAATGATTTTTTCCTCCATTTATTGTTTTTATATGCATTTTTATTTTAAAATTTTTTATTTCATATTGTTCATCAATTTCTTCAAATGATTTACTATTTAGTTTTAATAAATTTTGTTCTTTTTTAGTTTTTATTTGCTCTTTTGCTACTAATAATAGTAATTTTGTTCTTATTAAATTTGGATTGTTATTTTTAATATTCAACATTTTTTAATTTATTTTTTTTATTAATTAATATTTTTATTTATTATAATGTTTTATTATAAATATTTCTTATTTATATTTAATTTTTTACTTTTTTATTATATCACAATCTTTTTTTATTTTATAAAACATTAATTCTTTATTTTTGACTTTATTATAATTAAAATTTGATAAATCTAAAAAAGTTAATGAACAACAATTATAAAACATATTTTTCATATAAATAACATTTTTAGTATTAAAACTAGATAAATCTAAAGAAGTTAAAGAATTACATTCAGAAAACATTTCACTCATATCTGTTACGTTAATAGTAATAAAATTAGATAAATCTAAATAAGTTAATGAAATACAATAATTAAACATACTTTTCATATCTTTTACATTTACAGTAATAAAATTAGATAAATCTAAATAAGTTAATGAAATACAATTTGAAAACATAAAAGTCATATTTGTTACTTTACTAACATCAAAATTTGATACATTAATTTGTTTTAAATTTGAACAATTTGTAAACATAAAACTCATATCAGCAACAATTGATGTATTAAAACTAGATAAATCTAATTTATTTAATGAATAACAATTATAAAACATTTCTTTCATATTTCTTACATTTATAGTATTAAAATTCAGTAAATTTAAATTTTTTAAAGAATAGCAATTATAAAATAAATGATTCATATAAACAACATTTTTAGTATTAAAATTTGATAAATTTAAATCTTTTAATGTAAAGCAATTATAAAACATTCCACTCATATTTATTATATCTTTTGTATAGAAATTTAATAAATTTAAAGAAATTAAATTTGAACATAAACAAAACAAATAATTTGAATTTGTAATAGGTTTATTAAAATTAAAAAATACTACATTTCTTCCTTTTTTTTTGAATAAAAATTTTAAGCAAAAATCTATTTTTATATCATCAATATATATATCACAAATATTTTTTATTTCTTGTAAATTTTGCACTCCATTTTCAGCATTTATTTTCTTTTTACTTTGTTCATAACAATTTAAAATTTGAATTAAATGATTATCACTATCATATATCGCAAAAATATAATTATTATGAAACTATTTTATATTGTAAATATGTTGTTAATTTACATTTTTATTTGAAATATAATAATTATTTCCTAAAAAATTTATTTTTACTTGTTCAATAAAATCTTTAGTTGTTTTTTTATTATCATAATTAGAATTTTCACTTTGATTATCATTTGTATTATTAAAATTTTGAATAAATTTAATAGACTAATTATAAATAAAATATAGAAAAATTACATTTCCCATATTTAAAGTAATTAAAAATATTAAACAAAAATAAAAAAAACATAAATTGAATAAATATGATATAACAAATCATAATAAATCAATAAAATAAAAAAATTATAAATAAAATTCAATCAAAAAATATTAAAAAGATTATAGTAAATTAAAAAAATTATAAAACTTTTTAAAATGAAAAATAATGAAAAGACCAATTTAAAAAGTTTGATTTTAAAATATTATATTTTATTATAAATATTGACTATAACAATTATTAACAATAAAATGATAAATAAAATATTAGATTACTATTTTTTATATAAATATATATAAAAATTTATTTTTATTTTTTTTACCTAGTAATAATTTTTTAATCTTTTAAATTATTTTTTTTGATTTTTTCAAAGATATCATATTATTTTAAATTAATTATTTTTATTAAATTTTTTAATTATTTGAAATATTTAAAAATAATTAATGAAATCACTAAAAACATTAAAATATAGATTAGTCAATTGCCATTCTTTTAAAAGAAAATTACCTATTAATTCAAATAATTTTATTAATCCCATAAATTATTCCCAATCATTTATAAAATCAACTTCTCAAAAATCTTTTAACAATAATAAATTAATAAATCATAATAGTTTTGATTCAAGAAATATTTCAAATAGTCTAAATAAGATTATAAATCAAAAAACACAAAAGAAATTAAAATATTTAAAAAACTCAGAATTGAATTATCTATTTACAAAAAAAGAAATTGATTCCTATGATCATTATAACTTTGATAATAATAATAATAAAAAAAGAACAAGTTTATTATTTAATAAAATTCATTTAAAAAAAAAATATAAAATTAATTCTTCAAGACATTCTTCATTTATAAATTCAATATTAAATGCAAACTTAAACAATCAATATTTAGATTATTTTACTGAAAGAGATTCTAAAAAGAGAATATCATTTAAAAGATTTTCAAGTCCAGCATTATTAGGTTTAAAAATAACAGAACCTTCAGATGTATTAGAAGAACATATTGATTCTAAATTAAAAATTCATAATAAATTTGCTAAATTTAAATTAATGTTAAAAAAACAAAAAGAAAAAAATCTTAAATTATTAAATAGTATACATGAAACAAGAATTTTAAATGAAAATATTTTAATATCTAATATAAAAGAATATAGAATTAAGCATAAGTTATAAATAAAATATTTAAATATAATATATAGAAATAATGAATATATTATTTTGATTATTTATTTATTATATAAATATTATATTATTTTAAAATAGAATTTAAAAAAAATAATTTTTTTCTTTTTATTAATTTTTAAATCTTTTTATTAATATAATTTTTATTTAATTTATTCTTTTTTTAAATGTTCATCATTATTTTCATCTTCTTTTTTTTCATCTTCTTTTTTTTCATCTTTTTTTTCTTTATCATCAACTTCTTCTTCTTCTTCTTCATCATCATCATTTTGTAAAGGAATAACTTGATTAAGTAATTGTTGAAAATAACTAGGTTCAATTTTTTTAACTTCTCTTTTTTGAATTTGTTGTAAATGTTCTTTTCTTTTATCAGAATTTTTAACAACATTAACTTCAAAATCAAAAGTTTGATTTAATCCTTTATAATTTAAAGATACTAATTCACAAGTAAATTTAAATTTACCAACTTCTCTAAAAGGATGTTGATTACTATTAACAGTAAATCTTTCATTAATATTTAAAACATTTTGAAAAATAATATTTTTTTCTAATAAAATACTCATTGAAACTTGTTCATTAAATAAAATAGGATAAGAATTTGAATGATTTACTCCTAAAATTTTTCCTTCTTCTAAATTTTTTCTTTCTAAAGTTAATTTAAAAGTTACAAAATCTTCAACTAAAATATCTTCAAATCCTTCTGTGAAAACTTCCATTTTTGGTTCATATATAGGAAGAGAATTTATTGCTTTATTTATATCATTAATTTCTTCTGAGGAAAATTCTGCTGTATTTAATATTTCATTTCTTTGTTTTTCATCAATTAAAAGAAAATCTTTAAAAACTGTTGATTTATTATTAAAAATTTTATTATATTTTCTTTTTAATAATTTTATTTTATTTTCTGTAAAATAAGGTAATTGATAAAATGAATTAAAATGATCTTGAACATGAGAAATTTGTTGAGTCATATTTTCAGAAAAATCAAATATTGTATTAATACAATCATAACCAAAATTTTTTAAATCTTTTCTAAAAGTATGAATTTGAGTTAATTCAATACACATTTTATACATATTTTCAATAAAAATTGCAGTAGGATTTAAAACAATATTTAAATCTTTTTCATAATTTGGATATTTTAAAGGATTTCTATCAAGATAAGAATATAATAAACAAATAGCTTTTTTATTCATAGGAGGAATAGTTTCTAATTTATGTTTAGACATAAAAGCTAAATATTTATTATAAGCTTTAATTAAGACATCAGCTTCTTCTGGTTTAATAGATAAATAATTATATTCTCTTGCTAATCCTAAAACAAAAGGCATTTGTTTTAATAAAATATTTTCATTTAAATAAGTATAAAAAATTAATTGATCACTTACCATCATTCCAGTTTCATTATATTCTGAATTACCATGATACCACATTAAGAAAGATACTGGTAAAATTACTAATATAAAAATAACAAATAAAACTAAAATTGGCATATGATTCTTTTTTTCTAAGACAAATGATGGTAAAGCTACTGATATTCTCATTGAACCAGGACCATCTGGATTACCATATTTTTCAAAATTTTTTTTACTTTCTTCATTTGTTAATGCATCATATGCTTTTGCAATTAATATAAATTTTGATTTTGCTTGTAAATTATTTGGATTTTTATCTGGATGATATTTTAATGCTAATCTTTTATATGCTTTTTTTATTGTTCTTTCATCTGAATCTTGAGATATTTCTAATATTTCATATGGATTAAATCCTTTTATTTTATCTGCATTTTTTTGAACGTTTAAATATGATAAATATGATAAATAGATAAATATTATTAATAGGAAAATATAGAAATAAAAACCAATATTTATATTTTTATTTCTTATTTTATCTTGATGATCTTTTAATCTTTTTTTACAATTTGAACATTCACAATTCTTATAATTATTTGATGAATATGGTTTATCATAAAATATTCTTCTTAAAATTAATATTATTAATATTACTATTCCTACAAATAACATACTTATTGCAAAAGTGTAAAATGCACTATCATCATATTGTGTATTATCTTTATTTTCGTCTCTTTGGAAATTTTCACTAAAAGAAGACATTATTTATATATTTTTAAAATTAATTATTTTTTAATTTTAAGATATTTTGTTTTTTTAAAAAAAGACAAAATTATTTTTTCATATTTATTTTTTATATAAATATTATTTTATAGTTTTTAATATAAACCATTTACTTCAAAAATATATTTATATATATATTTCATTAATATGGTTTAATATTATTTTTTTTTTCTTTTTGTTTGAATTGAATTTCCATTTAAAATTTGAGAAAAATTTTTAATATGAATTCCTTTTACTATTTTCTTTTTTACATTAACTAAATCTAATAAACCTAATTTAGTCATTGAATCATTTTTGCTAATTTTTGAATTAGTTTCTTCAATACTATTATGTTTTTTATTCCTACTAAAAGAATTTTCTCTAAAATAAAATTTATTATTAATAGAAGAATTTTTACTTGAATTTAAATTTATATTATTTCTAATATTATTTTTTAAAGTATTTCTTAATAAATTAATTTCTTTATAACCAATTTCTCTTGCTGTTTTTAAAATATTATTATTACTCATTGAAGGATTCATAAATCCAGAACCTTGATTATTTCTCTTTTTAATTTTTTGTTTATTTGGATTATATTCTTTTGGATTTGAAATACTTTTATATTTTTTTTGAATAAAAGTATGTTTATTCGTATTATTATTATTAAAGTTATTGTTATTATTATAGTTATTAATATTATTAAGATTATTATTATTATTATTATTAATATTATTAAGATTATTATTATTATTATTAATATTATTATTATTATTGTTATTATTATAAAATGTAAGATTTGTTGTAAATTTTGGATTTTGATTTATAATATATATTATGTTATTTGTTATTTTACTATTATAATTTTTACCAATATTAATCTTTTTATTATTTTCAATATTATCATTTTTAATATAATGATCTTTATTATTTTGTTTATTTTTTCCAGAACTTCTATTAATTGTATTTCTTGATGTTATTGGTGTTTTTATATTTTCACTTGAACCACAAATTCTATAAGAAAGAGGAGTATTTAAACTATTACTAATATTACTATTACTTCTTGATTTTAAACTATTATTATATGCATAATTATATGCATTATTTGATTTATGTTGTCTTGAATTATTATTTAATTGTTTTGTTTGATTTATTGAAGTTAAATTTGTTAAAGAAGTTTTTCTTGATAATTTTAATAAATTACTCTCTAATTTTTCAATTAAAAATTTATCATTATTATTTATATTTGTTTTATTTGTATAAATATTATTTTTATTAATATTATGATTTGCATTATTTTGATTAAATGATTTTTGTTTATATGAATAAATACTAAAAATATTATTTTTAATATTATTTCCTTTATTAAAAATATTTGAAATATTATTTGAATTATTTGAATTATTAATATTTGAATTATTTATTTTATTTTTTTTCATAATATTATATCCTAATGGAGATTTAACATTGAAAGTATTAGAATTTGTAATATTATCAATATTAATGTGACTATGGTCATTATTATTTGCATTTTCATATTTTTCAATAGTATCAATAATATCAATAATATTTTGAGTAAATTTTTGTTCTTCAATTTTTAAATTATCTATATTTATATTAAATAATAATTCAACATCTTCTTTATTAGTTTGATTTAAAATAGAGTCAATAACATCAGTAGAAAAAACTTCATTTATTTTTTCTTCAGATTTAAAATTTTTATTAGAATTATGTTTATTTTCAATTTCCATTTGTTCTTGAATATCAATCATAATTTGTTTTTTTTGTATATTTTTATATATATATTGTCCTTCTGGTAATCCAGTATAATTAGGAAAAATTTTTGAATATGTTTCATAATATTCATAAAATTTTGGTAATCTTATTTCACTTTCATATTTTTTATAATATCTTTTTAAAAACTCACTTGAATCATCTAAAATTAAATAATCTTTAAATTTTGCTACAATATGACTTTTTTCGTTATATATTATATTATTGATTATATTTATTTCATAAGTTAATGGAATTGTATAATATTTTAATATTAGTTGTTGATATGCTATTTTTTCATATGGAAAATAATTTTTATTTTTATTTGAAATATTTTGATTTCTTGAAGATGATTTAAAATAATTTTTTGAACGAATTGGTGAAGTTGTCATATTAATTTTAAATAATTATTAAAAAATAAAATAAAAATTTAAATTTATTTCAATAAATAAATGTATCTTTAAAAGTATATTTATAATTATAAAAAAATGGTAATAAAATATTTCTTATTAATTACTATCATATATAAATCAATAGAAATTACGTTTGATGAAAATTGTGGAGAAAATAAATATTATAATTATTTTCTTTTTGAATGTAGAGACATAGATAGTTCAAATTATAGAATCTCAATACTAACTAAAAATATTATATGTAAAGAGGGATTTTTTTATGGGATAAATGATACTGATAATACTAAAATTATATGTAAAAATTGTTCAGGATGGACACTATATACAAATTCAACTCCAGATGGTTATTATTGTACGAATGTCACATCAGGTAATTGTGATTTAAAAGATTATTATGATGATGATTTTTATGGTATTAAAACAAATATTTCTTGTAATAACACTACAGTCACAAGTGTAAAGTATAACAAAAATTTTCCAAATATTCAAGATAATAAAAATAATAATAATTTAAGAAAACTCGCTTCTAATGAATATTTTTATTTTCTTGAAGATGAAAATAAATATAAAAATTCAGATAAATTATCAACAAGTGACTTATTTGATAAAACAAGTAATTCTCAAAAATTAATGAATTTATGTGTTTTGAAAACAATTTATGAAAGTACCGATTTAACTGAAGAATGTAAAGAACAAAATTCTTATAATCTTACAGAAAATCAACTTTTCGAAGAATTAATGACATCTTCTTTTTCATATAATATAGATTATCAATCAGTAACAAAAGTTTTTTTTGACTTATATATTCAAAAAATATATTTTAACGGAACAGTTGTTCCAGAATTAGAACTATTAACAAATCAATTTGTATTATGTTCACAAACATATAATGATGAAAATGATTATAGACATTTTGGTGTTGTTATTGATAATAATTGTGAAATTGATTTGGAAAGATTTGAAGGTGAAGAAGAAATTTTTTATGAACTTTTTGTTAATGATGGAACACAAGATAATTTAAATTTAGTACAAGTACCAATTTTAATAGATAATATAGACAATGATAAAAATTCAAAAACTTTTAGTGAAACAGGAAGACATTTAAATAATGAAACAAATCCTAATGATTGGGTTTTATCAAAGAGATTTTTTTTATTTGATAAGCAAATAAATACAAATTATATAACATTTGCAAAATTTATTAAATTTAGATTTAATATGACAAGAGAAGGAAGAAATGCAAGAGTCTATAAACCAATTTTAGAAATTTTTTATGCAACAAAGAAGCTTACACAAAATCCAGATATTAATGATAAAGTAAATTATGCATATGTTTCATTTCAATCAGAATATTTCACAGAAATGAAAAAATTTATGAATACTATGCTTGGTTTATTAATTGCTGCTTGTGTTCTTGTATTTATTATTGTTGTATATAGAGTTTGGGTTTGGATTAAATTAAATCCAAAAGATCTTTTACCTGATTCTTGGTTTATTGATTTATTAATTACTATATTTTTCACATTATGTAGATTTTTTGGTATTTTTATGTTTTGGTTTACTTTAATAATTTCAGCTTATTGGTATTTTTTTTATAAACTTCAATCTAGAATTTTTTTATTAATTCCTCCATTAAGATTTTATAGTAAATATTACGAAAAATTTGATATTATTTTTGGTTTAGGTTGTGGAGCATATATTTTATATATGATTTATAGAATATATCGTCAAGTATCATTTTCTATATTTTTCATAGATTGGGAACAAGAAAAGGAAATTTTCAAAAATGCAAATACATCAGATGACATAGCAGTAGCAAGTAAATATAGACGTTATCGTGGTGCATGGCGTATGTTACATGTAGCAAATCAATTTAATGCTTTACAAAGTAAAAGAGTAATTTCTTTATATTTTTCATTTTGTTGGTTTATATTATTATATTATAAATGTAAATGGTCATATAGAGAAAGTCAAGTACCAACAACAAAAAGACATGAGCATTCACCAGTTAATTTCATAATAAGACATTTTCTAGCATCAATTATAGTTATTGGTTCAGGAGCAATTCAAATTATAGTAGTTCGTTTCCTTCAATTATGGATTCCTTTAAAAAAACAAGAATTTTTAGATTTATGTTCAGTATCAAATATAAGTGTATTTATATTAGATGAACAATTACATGGTTATTATATTCATGGTCAAGCACCTTTTGGTAAAGCTGATGCTAATTTAGATGAATTATTAAGATTTTTAGAAGAGGAAAGAAAGGGAAAAGTACGTTCAAGAGGATTTCCAGGTTCAGAAGAAGATTCACAATCATATGAAATGTATATTTCTTATACTATGAGAACTATTTATGATGGATTATATTATATTCAAAATGAAGCTTTTTATGCTCAAAATCAACCTAATTTACAAAAAGTTATTGATGAAAGGAAACTTGGAAAAATTTTTAAATTTATACCTGATTTAGCTAAAAAAGGTAATTTAGATTATTTGAGTACATATATGAATAGTGTATTAAAAAATAAAATTGAAAATGTTTCTTCAAATGCTCAAGTTTATATTAAAGAAAAAAATATGATTGAAAGAATTTTATGTTATCCTCCTGATAATGTTGAAATAAAAATGAGTAATACTCAAGATATTCTTTTATATAAAGATCCTAATTTAAGTTTTGATGATGTTTTATTTTCTGGAATGGAATGGGAATGGTTTGTTATGGATGTTTATTTATTTCAATTTTGGATGAGAATTTTAGATGATACTGAAATTGCTATTTTTTTAACTTATCTTATTGATTATGCACTTGCTTTTATTAGAAAGTTTTTTGGAGAAAAAAATGTTGCTAAAAAAGCTGTTATTGATGATAGATTTTTTAGTTAAAATCAATTTTTTTTTTTTAATTTTTAAATTTAGTAAATTTTATTTAATTTTTTTTTTACAACCGTTTTTTTTCATAATTATTTTTAATTTTAATGTCTGATTTACAAATTAGACAAAGATTATATAGTACTGATTTAATATATGAAAAAAATTATTTAACTATTCCTATTACTATTCCTAAAGATAGTAAAAGTACTAATAGTGAATCAGAAAAAAATAATATTATACAATCTTCTTTACAAAGTTTTAATAAAGTTATGAAAATTAAAAATTTTTTGAATTCTGCTTCAAATTATTGGTTTAAAGGATGCAAAAAATAAATTAATTTTTAATATTTATTAATTTTGGTATATATATTTTATTCTTAATTTGTGATAATTCTTAAAATATATTTTTATAATTAATTCTTATATTTATTCATATTTGAAATTAAAAAAAATATTTAAAATTATTATACTTTTGTTCTAATTTTTTTATTTTTTTTCTTTTAATTTGTAAAATTGTAAATTTTGAATTTCCTTCAATTCATTTTCAATCTTTTCTTTTAATAATTCAGGTATAGATTTAGTAAAAATAAGAATACTATTTAATTTTTTTAATTGTTTAATATTCTCAATAAATTTATCAGTTAATTCTTCATCTAAATAATTAATTGAAAATCTTAATTCTTCAACTTCATTTAAACAAGAAAATTTAGAAATAAATTCAATACTCATTTTTAAATATTCATTTGATTTTTCATCATTACTTAAATAAAAACCTTTAATTTTATTTAAAAAATTTAAATTATCTAATAAAGTTCTAAACATACTTTCAGTATAAGGTTCAAAATCAAATTGTTGTAAATTACTTAATTGTACTATTTCTTTAATAAAATCTTCTGAATTACTTGCAATATAAAAAGTAAAAGAAAATAAATTTTTAAAATCTAATTTTTTATCTTTTTCAATTTTTGAATTTATACAATACATATTTAAAATTTGTAAATTTGGTAAATTTTTAGATAAAACATTCATATTAATTAAACCATCATTATTTAAAGAAAGTTTTTTTAAAGAATTACTTTTTAAATTTAAATAAAATACATTTTCCTTTTTTTTATTTATTGAAAAAGTATTTGATGATAATGATTGTAAATATTGTAAATTATTTAAAGCAAAAGCTAATTTTTCAGTAAAATCAACTTCAGAATAATTTTTTAAATAAGAAAATTTAGTTAAATTTGGAGTTTGTTTTAATAAATTACATAAAGTTTCCTCAGTAGAATTTACTTTTTCTAAATATAATTCTTTTAAATTATAATGAATTTCATTTAATTCAATTAAAAAAGGTAAAGGATTCATTCCATATATTCTTTGAATAATTCCTAATTTTTTGATATTTTGAAAATTAAAAATGTATTTTTTATTTTCATAAAATATAAAATCATATAATATTAAATGAGATAAATTATTATTTTGTTTTTCTAAAAAATAATCTACTGTATTTAAATTATTTGAACTTATATCAAGAAGTAATTTTTTTGTATTTAATTTAATTAAATCTTGATTTAATTTCTCTAATTTATTTTCATCAAAATTTTCTCCTATTCTAATATTAATTTGATTAAATTGTTTAATTGAATTAAAATTTTGATTAAAATACTTTATTTTAACATTAAATAAAATATTTGAACTTATTTTAGTAATTTCATTATAATATTCTAATAAATTTTTTTTTTCTAAATCAATTGTATTTTTAATTATTATATTTTGAATCTTTGAAATATTTTCAATTTTTTTTATTATAAATTCTTTTAATTCTTCCATAGATTCTTTTTCTTCATAATCAGGTAAATTTCTTCTAAAATATATTTCATTAACTCTTTGATTTATTATTGGAATTATTTTTAACGGATTATTAATATTAACTATTATTTTACCTAAATAATTAGTTTCTTTTAAATTTAAATAATTTAAGCATTCTATTCCAATTGGTTTTTTTAATGATATTTGAACTTTTTCACATTCTCTTAACATTTCAAAAAAAAATAATTTTAAATTATCTTCTGGAATTGAAGGAAATTTTTTTGCTAATATTTCAAAATAACTTAAATGATTTTTTGTGTCTTTTATTATTAAATTATTATACATTTTATAAAATTTATAATGTTCTATTGATAAATTCAATATATTTTGAAAATATTTTGATTTATTAAATAATTTAAGATATAGTTTTATTGGTAAAAATTTACATATTGATACTCTTATATAAGGTGCTTTCAGTTTATTAAACATTTTTTAGTTAATTAATTAAATATTTAAAATTTTTAATTATTAAAAGTATAAACAAATTTAATTAAATATAAAATTTTAAATATTTATTTTAGTATAAAAAAATAAAATAGATATTTTAATTTGGAAAAAATGACAATTTATTCTTTTAGTTTATTCTTTTCATTGATATTAATAATTAAATGTATTGAAGAATCAGATTTTAAAATAATTGAAAATCCAGATAAAACATACTTTAAAATAAACTCAGATAAAGAAATTTATTTATTATATAATAATCCAAAAAAAGGAGGAGAAATTTCTTTTGAATTTGAAAATCCAAATGTTTATACTCTTGAAGTTTATATTTATACATCAATTTCTAAAATAAAAAAAGAAAATCAAAGTTATAAAGGATATGATTTAATCTTTTCATTAAAAAATGAAAATTATTTTATAATTAATTCAACAATATCTAATAACGATAAATTATATATAATAATAAAGGATATTAATAATTATTATTCATCTAATATTTTATCAATTGTAAATGAATTAGAGACAAGAAATTTAAAATTAAATGAACCATGGATAATTAAAAAAATTCTTTCTAAAAAAGAATTAAATGGAACTTTTAAAGGAGAAACAAATGAAAAATATTTATTATCTTTTGCTTCAGATTCTAATAATTTAAATATTCAAATTACAGATAATAATAATAATAAAATATCTGAAATTAACTCATCAAAAATAATAGAATTAAATAATTCTAAAAATAATATTTATAATATAAATATTAAAAGTAGTTCAGAAAATA
>JAEEGK010020042.1_pt1 | contig 14268 bp, 13 predicted proteins | sample 8958771 | NCBI WGS metagenome assembly JAEEGK01 (sample SAMN16246547, study PRJNA631951) | gut metagenome | biome: gut microbiome; feature: rumen; material: SC-attached | host: Bos | place: Iran: Karaj | collected 2018-10
CGATGCTGGCGGCCGTGTACTGCGGAATCATAAATCCGCTGTTGAGGCCGGGCTCGGTGACCAGGTATTTGGGCAGGCCGCGGAGGCCGTGGATGAGCTGATAGGTGCGTCGCTCGGAGATGCTGGCCAGTTCGCTCATCGCAATGGCCAGGGAGTCCATAGGAATGGCAATGGGCTCTCCGTGGAAGTTGCCGGCGCTGATGACCATATCCTCGTCCGGGAAGATATTGGGGTTGTCCGTGGCGGAATTTATCTCATTCTCAATCACGGACTTGACATACATAATATTGTCCTTCACGGCCCCGTGCACCTGCGGGATGCAGCGGAAACTGTACGGATCCTGAACGTGCTCCTTGGCGCGGTTAATGAGTTCGCTGCCCTCCAGGACCTCCATAAACTTCTGCCCGGTAAGGATTTGTCCGGTATGGGGCCGAAGCTGATGCGTCAGGGGCAGGAAAGGCTCGATGCGGCCGTCATAGGCATCCAGGGACATAGCGCCAATGAGGTCTGCCCAGCGGCTCAGCCGCATACTCTTGAGGATGCTCCAGATGGCGTGGGCGCTCATAAACTGCGTACCGTTCAGAAGGGCCAGGCCTTCCTTGCTCTGCAGGGTGATGGGCTCCCAGCCTTTCTCCTTCCAGACATCGGCCGCCTGGCGCATTTCTCCTTTATAGAGGACTTCTCCCAGGCCGATGAGCGGCAGGCTCAGATGGGCCAGCGGAGCCAGGTCTCCGGAGGCCCCCAGGGAGCCCTGCTGGTACACCACGGGCAGGATGTCTTCGTTGAACATATCCACCAGGCGCTGCACGGTAATGAGCTGCACGCCGGAATGACCGTAGGAAAGGTTCTGCACCTTCAGGAGCAGCATCAGTTTCACAATGGCCGGACGCACCTTCTCACCGGTGCCGCAGGCGTGGGACACCACCAGGTTGTGCTGCAGCTTGCTCAGGTCTTCCTTGGGAATGGTTACGTTATACAGGGAACCGAACCCCGTGGTAATGCCGTAGATGGGGCGGTCTAGGTCTTCCATTTTGCGGTCCAGGTAAGCGCGGCATTTGACAATGGCGTCTACGGCTTCCTGGGACAGGGTGAGTTTTTCGTGGTTGTCAATGATTTCTTTCACTCTCTCCAGGGAGAGATGGGAGTGGGATATGGAATGCATTAGTCTAGGCTTTTTAGGATTAATTCTTCGTCAGCTTCGGTCGGTAACGTTACCTTGAGGTTGGGGGTGCGGGCCATTTCGCGTTCGATGGCAAAGCGGGCGGCGCTGTTGCGGGCCCAGGAGCGGCGGGCTATGCCGTTGTTCACGTCCCAGAACAGCATCTCGCGGATGTGGCGGGCGCTGTCCTCGGAACCGTCTATGACCATTCCGAAGCCGCCGTTGATGACCTCGCCCCAGCCCACGCCGCCACCGTTGTGAATGCTCACCCACGTGGCGCCGCGGAAACCGTCTCCAATCACGTTCTGGACGGCCATATCGGCCGTAAAGCGGCTGCCGTCGTAGATGTTGGAGGTTTCGCGGAAGGGAGAGTCGGTTCCGGAGACGTCGTGATGGTCTCGGCCCAGTACTACCGGGCCTTCCAGTTCACCTTTGCGGATGGCCTCGTTGAAGGCCAGGGCAATCTTGGTGCGGCCCTCGCAGTCTGCGTACAGGATACGGGCCTGGGAACCTACCACCAGGTTGTTGCGGCCGGCTTCGCGGATCCAGTGGATGTTGTCCCGCATCTGGCCGGCAATCTCCTCGGGGGAGTTGGCGGCCATCTCCGAAAGCACCTTGATGGCCAGTTCGTCGGTCTTCTGCAGATCAGAGGGTTTTTCGCTCATACACACCCAACGGAACGGGCCGAATCCATAGTCAAAGTACAGGGGACCCATAATGTCCTGCACGTAGGAAGGATAGCGGAAGGTGCCGTCGGCCTTCAGTACATCGGCCCCGGCGCGGGAACTTTCCAGGAGGAAGGCGTTGCCGTAGTCGAAGAAATACATCCCCTCGGCGGAGAGCTTGTTGATGGCGGCCACCTGCCGGCGGAGGGAAGCCTGCACGGCGGCGCGGAAGGCCTCGGGGTCTCCGGCCATCATTTCCTTGGACTGCTCCAGGGTATAGCCCACGGGGTAGTAACCGCCCGCCCAAGGGTTGTGGAGGGAGGTCTGGTCACTGCCCAGGTCCACGTGGATGTGGTCAGCAGCCAGGCGTTCCCACAGGTCCACCACATTGCCCACATAGGCCAGCGACACCACTTCCTTGGAGGCCACGGCCTTCTGGATGCGGGGAATCAGTTCGTCCAGACTGGTGTGGAGTTCGTCCACCCAGCCCTGCTCATACCGCTTCTGCGCGGCCTTGGGATTGATCTCGGCCGTGACGCTCACCACACCGGCAATGTTACCGGCCTTGGGCTGCGCCCCGCTCATTCCGCCCAGGCCTGCTGTCACGAAGAGCTTCCCGGCAGGGCTGCCGCCCTGCTTGCGGGCCGCATTCATCACCGTAATGGTGGTTCCGTGCACAATGCCCTGCGGGCCAATGTACATATAGGAACCGGCCGTCATCTGGCCGTATTGCGAGACGCCCAGGGCGTTGAAACGCTCCCAGTCGTCGGGCTTTGAGTAGTTGGGAATGACCATACCGTTGGTCACAATCACGCGCGGAGCGTCCTTGTGGCTGGGGAAGAGGCCCAGCGGATGGCCGGAGTACATCACCAGTGTCTGCTCGTCGGTCATCGTGGCCAGGTACTGCATCACCAGCCGGTACTGGGCCCAGTTCTGGAAGATGGCCCCGTTGCCGCCGTAGATGATGAGCTCGTGCGGATGCTGGGCCACGCGGGGATCCAGGTTGTTCTGGATCATAGCCATAATGGCCGCCGCCTGCCGGGAGCGCGCAGGATACTCCTCGATGGGACGCGCATACATCTTATAGGAGGGCCGATACCGGTACATATAGATGCGCCCGTATGTCTTGAGCTCCGCTGCAAATTCCGGCGCCAGGGCCTGGTGCAGCTCCTTCGGGAAGTACCGCAGGGCGTTCTTGATGGCCAGCACCTTCTCTTCCGGCTTCAGGATATCCTTCCGCCTGGGTGCGTGGTTAATCTCCGTATCATAAGGCTGGGCCTCCGGCAACTGAGCCGGAATGCCGGCAAGAATCTCTTCCTGGAAGGTCATAGTTCTATGTGGTTGTTAACGGCTTCCAATACCTTCTTTTCCAGTTCCAGGGCTTCGGAGACTATGGCATCTGCTCGGGCCAGGAGGGGTTGGGCGGGGGCTTTGTCCGTGAGCCCGGCGCAGTTGATGCGCACGTTGAGGCGGGCTCCCTGGATACCGGCTACGGCGGCGAGGGCGGCTACGCCGGCATCGGAGGCCGATGCAGGATTGCCCTTCTGCGCCATCTCCAGCGCCAGCGGCAGGGCCTTGAGGGCGGCCTCCATCGTGCGAAGCGGCACCTGGGCGGCGTATAAAGTGGCCTCTTCCAGCGCTGCGGCGCGGGCGGCCTTCTCCTGCTCCGTGCCCTTGGGCATAGAGAAGCAGTCCATAATGCGGTTGAAGGCTGCGGTGTCCTCGTCAATGAGGGCCAGCAGTTCGTTCACCAGGTTCTGGCCTTCTTCGGCCACGTCCGAGAACTCCTTCCAGCGGGCGTCCCAGCCGCGCTTGTGGGCGCTCAGGTTGGCAACCATAGTGGCCAGGGCAGCGCCGAAGGCTCCCATACAGGCCGATACGGACCCGCCGCCGGGGGCTGCGCTTTCGCTGGCCGTCTCGCGGGTGAAGCCTTCCACCGTCATCTGGGCCAGGCCCTTCTTTTCACCTTCTATGAGATATTCGATTACCTTCTCCTTGGGGTTGAAGGGCTTCAGGTCGTCCAGGGACATAGACCGGACGGCTATCTTCACAATTTCCTCTTCGCTGATGCCCACGGAACGCTGCTGCTTTTCCAGATAGAAGCGGCCGGCTTCCAGGAGCACGCGGCGGGGCACCAGGCCCACAATCTCGGCTCCGGTCACGCGCAGGCCGCGGGCGGCTGCGGCGCGGGACACTTCTTCGTAGGCCACGTGCAGGGGAGTGGCGTCAATGTCCGTGATGTTCATAGACACCTGGGCAATGCCGTATTCATCTATGTACCAGCCAATGGCCTTGCAGCCCTTCAGGGTACCGGGAATCCAGATCTGGTTTCCCTGGGCGTCCTTCAGGAGTTTACCGGTGAGGGAGCCTCCTTCCCGGGCTTTTCGGCCCTTTTCGCGGACGTCAAAGGCTACGGCCATTGCGCGGCGGGTGCTGGTGGTGTTGAGGTTGAAGTTCACGGCCACCAGGAAGCCGCGGGCGCCCACATTGGTGGCGCCGGCCTTCTGGGCGGTGAGGTTCCAGCTGCCGCCAAAGTCCGGCTTGCGGGCAGGGTCTGCCATCTTTTCCGGCAGGGCTTCGTACTCACCCTCGCGGCACACGGCCAGGTTCTTGCGCTCCGGCTGGAAGGCGGCGGCCTCGTAGCAGTAGCAGGGGATTCCTAACTCTTCCCACAGCCTCTGGGCCAGTTTCCGGGCCAGGGCGGCGCATTCTTCCAGCGTGATGCCGGCTACGGGAATGAGCGGCAGTACGTCCGTGGCGCCGCTGCGGGGATGGGCCCCGTGATGCTGGCGCATATCAATGAGTTCCTGGGCCTTGGCGGCGCCGCGGAAGGCGGCTTCGCACACCGGTCCGGGCTCTCCCACAAAGGTGACCACCGTACGGTTGGTGGCCTCTCCGGGGTCTACGTCCAGCACCTTGATGCCTTCTACGGTGCCGATGGCGGCCACTATGGCGTCAATAACGCTCCTGTCGCGCCCTTCGCTATAATTGGGTACACATTCGATGAGTTGTGTCATTGGATTGTAGTTTTAATGTGACCTTAAAGTTAGCAATTCTTGTTGACGAAAAGAAGATTTTGTCCAATTTCTTGCTAAATTAGCGGCTGAAAAAACGAACCTCTATGAAAAAGCTTGTAACCTTTTTCCTTCTCTTAGCAACGCTGAGCCTCCAAGGCCAGGTAAGAGAACCCATCTGGCCCAAAGGCAAGATGCCCCATCCCCAGGCGCATCAGATAGCCGCAATGACCGACGAGGTCAAGCTCCCGGGCTTCAAGGCCGATAAGCACCGCACCCCCTATCTGGAGTGGTTTGAGGCCCCGGATCCGGCTGTCAGGAAGGATGTCTGTATGATTCTGATTTCCGGCGGTTCCTACCAGAACTGCTGCGATGTGGGCCTTATCAAGGACTGGAACAAGAAACTCACCGCCCTGGGCATCCAGTGCGTCAACTTCGTGTACCGCACCCCTCGGCCCGAAGGCCTTCCCATCTACCAGTCGGCCTGGGAAGACGGACAGCGGGCCGTGCGTCTGGTAAGAAGCCAGGCCGCCAAGCGAGGCTATGATCCGGAGAAGATCGGGGTCATCTCTATGTCGGCCGGTTCGCACCTGGCGCTGCTGCTGGCTACCAGTTCCCAGACATCGGCCTATACCCCCATCGATGCGCTGGATACTATCTCCTGCCACGTCAACTGGGGTATTCTGAATGCTCCGGCCTATGCCACTTCGGATGCGGAGGAAGGAACGCCCGCTACGCGCGACGGCTACGGCCCGGACGTGCACCTGAGTTCCGTCTTCCAGTTTGACAGCAAGACGTGCCCCCTGAGCCTGCATCACGGCGGCACGGACATCTATTCTCCCAACGGCTCCACGCTGGTGTACCGCGAACTCAGAAAGCGCGGCATTCCGGCCGAACTGCACCTGTATCCCGGTAAGGGACACGGCGCCTACGGCTTCGACCGCGGCGTAGAGTTTATGCGCCAGATGGGCTTCCTGGGCCCCCTGCAGCCCGAAGAGGAAATCTTCGACCGCTTCCCCAGCGACGCAGACCGGGCCGATTATATTAAGGAAGACGTATGGCCGGAAGGGAAGATTCCTAACTTCCAGGAAAACCAGTGCATTCCTTATATTGAATGGCATATCCCCGCCGTGCAGCGCTCCAAGGCCATCCAGATTATCTATTCCGGCGGCTCCTATATGGGCAATGGCCCTATGAGCTTTGAAGTGGCCCCGGTCCGTCGCGTGCTCAATGCGATGGGCGTAACCGTGGTTACTATGCAGTACCGCTCGCCCCGTCCGGAAGGCCTGGCCAAGCATACATCGGCCTGGCAGGATCTCCAGCGGGCCATCCGCCTGGTGCGCAGCGAGGCCGCCCAGAGAGGCCTGGACCCGGACCGCATTGGCATTATGGGTGCTTCGGCCGGCGGCCATCTGACTATGATGGGCGTCACTTCTTCGCGCCATCAGTCCTATCGGCCCATCGATAAGATTGACAAACTCTCCTGCAAGGTGCAGTGGGGGATTGGCATCTATCCCGCCTATCTGCTCACGGACGGCCTGGATGAGTACAATGCCACCGGCGGCAACGACGATTCCGCCGTGCTGGCCCCGGAATTCTCCTTCGACGTGGATACGGCCCCTATGCTATTCATCCACGGAGACGCCGACGGCTGGGCCGCTATGAACTCGGTGAAGGCCTGGGAAAAGATGCGGGCCATAGGTATCCAGTGCGAACTGCACACCCTGGCCACGCGTGAACATTGTTTTATGGTTTCGGCCTCTCCCGGTACCGGTGCTTACACCTGGATGGACCGGATAGCCGAATTCCTGCAACCTTATTTATAATTCGGGATGCTCCTGGATAATCTTGTCTGCAAAGGCTCTGAAATCGCTCCAGCGATAGAAGTTGCCCTGGACGGGTTGGAGATCCGGTAACGTAGCATCGTTCTCGTTGAGTACAACCTTAAAGAGGATATCTCCTGCCTTATTCTTGTAGAAGGCAAACAGGAGGGTACCCGCCATAGGAATGTTGTAGTTTTGGAACCAGTATTTAGCCTCTTCGGGCTTGTCGGGAATCACGCCCAGATTGTTGACGTTCAGGAGCGTGAGCAGGCCTTCCAGAATATAGTCGTGCCCAAAGCGCAGGTGCGCGGCGCGGTTGGGGTCTCCAAAGGAGGCTTCGGCCTTCTCGACTATGTCCTTCAGCAGGGGAATCATACCGTAGCGGGCCGTAATGTCGGAGTAGAAAGAGAAGTAGTTGGCGGCTTCCCATACCTTTGCAATCTCTTCCTGGGGGATGAGGTCGTCAAAGAGAGGCTCTTTTACGTAGTTGTGGTAACCGCTCAGCAGTTCCCACAGTTCGCTCATAAAGTTCTCTCCTCCTTCCATCTTGTCCAGGAAACTGTAGTCCGTGAACAGTTTCTTCATAATGCCGTCGTAGTTGACGGTGCGCTTGAAGAAAGAGGATACGCTTTCAATACTGGGCTTGTCTTTCTGGCCTTTAAACGTCTTGCGGATGGCTCTGGGGGCGCTGGGAGGGGCTATGATGGCCATTCCCATATGGTCCGACTGCATCCGGATTTGCAGCTTGGGGTTGCCGCTCAGAAGGCCGGCATTGAAGGCGCCCATACTCACGATGCAGCGCTGGCCGGTAGAGGAGAGGGCGTCCACTTTCTTGCGGCCCTTGAACACCTGCGGGAACTGCTCGTACACATAGGTGCCAATGGCCAGGTGCTGGTCGTAGCCCAGGGGAACCAGGTCTCCGGTATTGATGTGCGGCACTTCCCAGAAATCCATATACTTTTTGGCGAATTCCTTTCCGTAAGGAGTGAGAACACCTTCTTCTTCCGCCTTCTTGAAGACGTCGCGGATAAGGGTGTAGGTTTCGTCGTTCCAGGCATAACGGGAACCGTGACGACCGTAGTGGCTGATATAGAAGGGCTTGTAACCGCTGGGGGCTTTGGAAAGGGTCCCAAACTCATCCAGCCGGTGCGGGCCTTCCATACCGTAGGCTTTGCGGATGTCGGCTGTCACCTTTTCTACTACATCATATTGCTGCGCTTGCAGCAACAGGCAGGGAAGAATTCCAGCAAAAAGCAAAAAAATTTTTTTCATTATTTCAACGTTAGTAGCTCAAAGTTAATGATTCCAGTAAAATTTTCCAAAATACCAAATCTTGGCAAGCCTTGCCAAAATTTGTTTTTCCCCTCAGAATACCGTATCTTGCATAAAAAAAGGAACTAATGTCTTCTTTTAACGATTATCTATTTCCTCTTCACGAGGCACACGCCCATCTCACTTACGATGGCGAATCTTTTCATCTTGACGGCCTGCCCAATGGCGTAGATTCCGTCGTTCTCCCGGAACTGTATAAGCGCGGCATCAGCGCCATATACAACCTGTTGGAGAAGGTAATCCCCCAACTCAGCGGCATTTACATCACGGGTATGTGGTTCTCCCAGCAGCGCACCGCTCCCTTCGAGGCCTTTGATCTATGGGTCCAGCAGGGGGAAGAAGGCTTCTATCTGCCCATGGCCACAGCGTCCACGCTCTTCCGGGATAACGGCATTCCGTATTACCACAAACCGCTTGGAATGGTAAACTGACAGAATGGCAGAATGGATCTGCTGGCAGGCATTTTGATAGGATGAGGGCCGAAAGATCCATTGAATCATGTCAGACAAAAAGAAAAAGAATATAGAGGAAGCACCCGACGGCAAGAAGCTGGCGGCACTGGAGGCTCGCATTGAAGGCCTGAACGAGCAGTTGGAAGAGGTCAAGAAAAAGGCCGAAGAAGAAGAGAAGAAAGCGTCCGACGTAAAGGCAGACTATCTTCGCCTGATGGCGGAGTTCGACACCTTCCGTCGCCGCACGGCAGAAGAGAAACTGGCTCTGGTGGGTTCCGCCGCTTCGGATACCATCAAGGGACTCCTCCCCATTCTGGACGACTGTGAGATAGCTCTCGCCAACCTGGAGAAGAGCACGGACAGCGAGGCCGCCAAGGAAGGCACCCAGATGATCTTTGGCAAGCTCACGTCTTATCTCAAGGGCAAGGGCCTGGAGAGAATAGACGCCAAAGGAAAGGATTTCGACACGGAACTCCACGAAGCCGTAACCACTTTCCCCGCCCCGTCGGAAGACCTCAAGGGCAAGGTGATAGATGTGGTTCAAACCGGATACACCTTGGGAGACAAAGTGCTCCGTTATGCTAAAGTAGTTGTAGGAGCGTAAGTTATGGCAAACAAGAGAGATTACTACGAGGTCCTGGGAGTAGACAAGAAAGCCTCCGCAGACGAGATTAAGAGCGCCTACCGCAAGTTGGCGCTCAAATGGCATCCGGACCGTTGGGTAAACGGAACGGACGCAGAGAAGAAGACGGCCGAAGAAAACTTCAAGGAAGCGGCCGAGGCTTACTCCATCCTGAGCGACCCTGACAAGCGAGCCAAGTACGACCAGTATGGTTTTGCCGCCGAGCAAATGGGCGGCGGAGCCGGCGGCTTTGACTTTGGCGGAATGGATATCAACGATTTCCTCCGCAACATCTTCGGAGGCAGTTTCGGCTTTGACTTCGGTGGCTTCGGAGGCGGCGGCGGTTTCGGAGGCGGCGGTTTCGGCGGCTTCGGCGGAGCGGACGCCGGTCCCCGCGTAGCCCGCGGCCGGGACATCCGCACCAGCGTCAAACTCACTTTAGAAGAGATTGCCAACGGCTGCGAGAAAGAGATTTCCCTGGAGCGCGCCCGTCCCTGCCCGGACTGCGGCGGCAAGGGCGCCAAGAGCGAATCCGACATCAAGACCTGCCCCACCTGTAACGGTCAGGGCCGTGTGCGTCAGCAAACGCGCGGCCTGTTTGGCGGCATAGGCTACACCATTGGCGTCTGCCCCCAGTGCCAGGGAGAAGGCAAGATCATCACCAACCCCTGCCGCCGTTGCAACGGCACCGGCCTGGAGCGCAAGCGGGAACTGGTGAAGGTCCGCATCCCTGCCGGCGTTGAGGACGGTATGCAAATCACCATCCGCGGAGAGGGCCATGCCGCTCCCCACGGCGGTACCAACGGAGACCTCCTGCTGGTCATCAACGAGATCCAGCACCCGCAGTTGCAGAGAGAGGGCAACAACCTCTTCTACACCCGCATCATTTCTGTAATGGACGCTATGCTGGGCTGCGAGGTATCTGTCCCTTGCCTGGACGGCAGCTATAAAGTAAAGGTAGAACCTGGTACCCAGAGCGGTACGGTGGTCAAACTGCGCGGAAAGGGACTTCCCAGCGTGCAGGGCTACGGCCGCGGCACCGGAGACCTCTATGTCAAGTTCCAGGTCTGGGTTCCCCACAAACTCTCCAAGAGCGAGAAGGAAGTCCTGGAAAGTATGCGTTCCAGTTCCAGCTTTACCCCGGATCTTACGCGTGAAGACAAGGCTACCTTCGATAAAGTGAAAAATATTTTCTAATTTTTTGGGAAAAAGTTTTGCGGGTTACTAAAAAGATTGTATCTTTGCAGTCCCAAAAACTAACGCAACCTCTTGTCAGGAGCCAAACCGCAATGTTGCACAAAGGATTAAGAAATTATGGATTTGATTAAAGTAGCAGAGCAGGCTTTCCAGAATGAGAAAGTAGCTTCCTATCCCGAGTTCAAGGCCGGTGACACCATCACCGTTACCTACAGAATCAAGGAAGGTGATAAAGAGAGACTTCAGAAGTTCCGCGGTGTCGTGATCCAGATCAGTGGTATGGATCCTTTCACCAAGACCTTCACGGTTCGCAAAGTTGCCAGCGGCGTTGGCGTGGAAAGAATCTTCCCCTACCAGAGCCCGTTCATCGACAGCATCGAGGTCAACAAGTACGGTAAGGTTCGCCGCGCCCGTATCTTCTACCTCAGAGACCTCACCGGTAAGAAGGCCCGCATCCGCGAGAAAGTCTACGTAGAGAATAAGGAAGCCTAATTAAGGCACCTAACTGGCTCCATAGCTCAATTGAATAGAGCATTTGACTACGGATCAAAAGGTTACAGGTTTGAGTCCTGTTGGAGTCACCCAGAAACGCCCCTAGAGATACTTCTAAGGGCGTTTCTTTTTGTTTTCGTACCACATCCGTACCACTAAACATCTCGATATACATTATAAATAGCCTCCAAAATCGTGACCGCAGTAGACGTGCCATTGTTTGTCCCGTCTACCTCGTTTTGGGTACCTTTTCGCTGTAGATAGGACATTTTCCGGCACGTCTACCGCACCTGACCGTTTTGTCAGAAGAAGCGCGAGAAGCAGTGCAACGCCCAGAAAAGCTTTGGGTGCGACGCGAGGGCCTGTGCCAGCGGTTACGCCTCGTTTGCCTGTGGGCAAACGCCGCGCCCTTTCTTTAACCTACACCCCAACAGAGTTGCCAATGGCAACGTTCGTCACATGCCCTTAGGTTCAAAGGTTGGCACACATTTATTCGGGGGTCGGGTGCCGGGCCTACGGCCCAAGAAGGAAGACCCCAGAGAAGGGATGGGGCCCCGGGAGGCCCCCATCCCTTCTTTCTTTTTTTTCTCTGCCTGAAAGTGGGCAACGGGCAACCCCTGCATGGGCCCTTTAATGGAGCCCGTGCAGGGGTTGTTCCGTAGCAGCCGGATATCGTATATTCCGGCTGCGGTGCCTTCCGTTCCCTTTCCTTCCCACTACACCGGGCAACAGACGAAGTCTGTAGCCGCCGAGCCTCGTTCCCGAGGCGGCGGTGCCCGTTATTATCTTCTCTCACATTCTGTCCGTGAAATGGAAGTGACTAGTACAGAGCGGCTTAAACAAATCCTCCTCCGCATTTTACGGAGGAGGATTCGCGTAAGTCGCTGTAAATCTTGTGGTTCTATTTCACGTTTATTTCAGTAGCTGGTTCCGGAGATCTTCAACATTGTGGACCTGCCGGTGGCCGGCGAGTTCTTCGGCCGTTCTGTAGCCCCACGTGACGGCGATGGATTCGATTCCTCCGTTGGCGGCGGTTTTCATATCGGTGGGGGAGTCTCCGACAAGTAGGGCATCGGCCGGTTGGACATTGGCCTTTCTTAATACTTCCTGTACTATCTCCGGGTCGGGTTTCAGGGGGGCGCCGGGGCGGTTTCCCAGAATAGCGACAAACCGGATCCCCGGGAAGAATCGCTGAATGAGGTATTCCGTTCCTTCCTGGAATTTGTTGGAGGCGACGGCCAGTTGGATGCCGTGGGCCTGGAGGTCGGTGAGGAGTTCGGGGATGCCGGGGTACGGACGGGTGTGTACGTCGATGTGGGCCTGGTAGTAGGCTTTGAAGTCTGCGAGGGCGGAGTCGATGTACTCATCGGAGAGAGATCCCGGGTCAGAGCCCGGGATGAGGGAACCACCACCGGGGGTCTCAAGGGCTTGTTTTACTAGGTTCCGGACGCCGTGCCCTACCATGCGGCGGTATTCGGCGACTGAATGAAGAGGCAGGCCCCGGAGTCCCAGGGCGTGGTTTACGGCTTCGGCCAGATCTTCCAGGGAGTCTATGAGGGTTCCGTCCAGGTCAAAGAGGATGAGCTTGATCATATCTGAGCGGCGGCGTTTTTTGTATCTACCTTTTCTATGATGCGCTCTAAAAGGCCGTTCTCGTCAAAGATGAAGGTGCGCCGCAGGGTTCCCATAGTGGTTTTCCCGTACATCTTCTTCTCGCCCCAGGCTCCGAAGGCTTGGAGCATTTCGGTACTAGGGTCGGAGAGGAGGCGGAAGGGGAGTTCGTACTTGGCCCGGAAGCCGGCGTGCGATTTTACGCTGTCTTTGCTCACTCCTACTACGTTGTAGCCCTGGGCCGTTAGCTCGGCGTAGTTGTCCCGGAAGCTGCAGGCTTCGGCCGTGCAACCGGAAGTGTTATCCTTGGGGTAGAAGTAGATGATGGTTTTTTTGCCCTTTCCTATGAAATCCTCGGACTTGACGGTCTTCCCGTCCTGGTCCACCACCTCAAAGGCGGGCATCTTGTCTCCAATCTTTAGCATATCTGATTCTTTTTTCAAAGATAGCGCTTTTCTCTAACATTTCTTTCCTACTTTCCAAATTCTGGCAAGCCTTGCCAAGATTCTTCTTTTTCTCCCCTCCACCATTATCTTTGCAGAAGTAAAAATGTTATTATTATTTGTATAAATGTTATAATTTATTTATTTTTGTCATGACAACTGCAACATTACCAGGCATGGCGCACAAACTGATTCCGGTGGGCAATAGCAATGCCATCATTATCCCGGCCCGGATTATTAAGAAGCATCGGTTTACTTCTGCCACTGAATTCGATATCATCGAGCTCAATGACGGCATTAAACTGGTCCCCAAAAGGAAGGGACTGGAAGATCTGGTCTTTCCCAAAATTAAGAAGTCCGAATTGTCTAAAGTGAAGTTGGACCTTGGTCCCCGGATTGCAATCTCTCAGGAAGAGATTCAGTCCGATGACCGTCTCAAATACATTCTGTCCCGATGAGAGTATTCCTGGATACAAACGTCCTTCTGGACAGTATTGTAGAGCGGGAGAACCCGCAGTTCGGTCTCGATGCAGATGCTATCCTAAAAGCCGGAAAGAACGGGACCCTCGAGTTGTGTATGTCAGTTCTCTCCATCCCCACGATTGCGTATGTCGTTAAGCACGTGACGACGGATGCCAAGAAGACACTAATCCGAAACCTCACTTCCATTGTGGAGGTGTTGCCGGCCCTGTCTGAACACGTACAGACTATGTTGGATGGTCCAATGAATGACATCGAGGATGCCTTGCAGCTGGAGTCCGCCAAGTCCGGCGCCTGCGACCTGATTGTGACCCGGGATGTGCCAGATTTTGAGTCATCGGACCTCCCCGCCATTACTCCTTCCGACCTCCTCTCCCGTATTCTGGAGTAGGAAAACGGGCACCGCCGCCTCGATAACGAGGCTCGGCGGCTACAGGCTCCGCCTGTTGCCCGGCGTGAAGGGAGCATGGGGACCGGAAGGCACCGCCGCCGGAATATACGATATCCGGCGGCTACGGAGCAACCCCTGCACGAGCTCCGTTAAAGGGCTCATGCAGGGTTTGCCCGTTGCCCAGCTTTCCCGGACCTCGCCCCCTTTCAAATATTTTTATCTATTCCGACCTGCGAGCAGGTGACGAACCCTGCCTCTGGCACTTCTGCTGTAGTGTATGCCCCTTAAAATGGACGCGTCGGCTTGCCGCATCGCGGCAAACGACGCGGAACTCGCAGGCACAGGCCCTAGCGTCGCACCCAAAGTTGTAGGGGGCGTTGCACTGTCCCTCGCGCTTCTTCTGATTAACGGATATGCCCGCTTTCTGCAGGGCATGACGGAGGTGACCGCGGTAGACGTGCCATTGGATGTCCCGTCTACTGCGTTCCACCGGGGCCTTTGACGTAGACGTGCCAGAACCTGGCATGTCTACCTCGCGCCTTTCCTTCCCTTATCGCCCCGATTGCTCTATTGCTTGCTCAAAAACC
>JAEEGK010020044.1_pt1 | contig 14267 bp, 13 predicted proteins | sample 8958771 | NCBI WGS metagenome assembly JAEEGK01 (sample SAMN16246547, study PRJNA631951) | gut metagenome | biome: gut microbiome; feature: rumen; material: SC-attached | host: Bos | place: Iran: Karaj | collected 2018-10
TTAAGGCTTTCTTGATTTTTAATAAATCAGGATGGCCTTTCTTGTTGACATCGGACCCGCTAAACAGTAAAATAACATTTGCATGCAGGAATGGCGGAATGGCAGACGCGCACGGTTCAGGTCCGTGTGAAGTAAAATTCATGTGGGTTCAAGTCCCATTTCCTGCACTATTCCGGCGGCTTTTAGTGATACTAAAAGGCCGCCTTTTGTCTTAATGGGATTATAATCCCATGACATTGGGAGTACACATGAAATATCTTGCTCAGTTAACAATCATTTTAGCAGTAAGCCTTGTGTCGGAGGCTCTCGGATACTTTATCCCCCTTCCGGTGCCGGCCAGTGTATACGGACTTGTGATAATGTTCCTTCTTTTGTGGACGAAGGTCATAAAGTTATCGCAGGTTGAGAATGTGGCAGACTTCTTTTTGCAGATTATGCCTTTCTTTTTCGTAGCACCTACGGTGGGACTCATAACAAGTTTCGATGCCATCAGAGGCAACGTGCTGTGGCTGGTACTTATGTGCTTCATATCGACAGTTGTTACCATAGCGGTGACAGGTACTGTGGCACAGCTTGTAATGAAACTTATGAAGAAGGGAGGACACAAGGATGAGTGATTTTATTCTCTCGAGTTCTTTCTTCGGAATCGCACTTTCTTTTGTGACGTATATGTTCTTTGCCCTTATCAGGGAGAAGTTTAAGATAAAGAACCCGCTTTTCAATCCGCTTCTTTGGTCGTCAACGGTGATTATAGTGTTCCTGCTGGCGACGGGGATTGATTATGAGGTGTACAACGCCAGCGCACAGTACGTTTCGTACTGGCTCACACCCGTGACCATCTGCCTTGCGATTCCTTTGTACAGACGTATTAAGGAGTTAAAAGAAAACATTGTGGCCATTGTGATATCCATTATCTGCGGCTGTATCGGACACGCCCTTGTGATGGTGGTGATTGCTACGGCGGTTAAGATGCAGAATGTGCTGACCTATTCGGTAATGCCCAAGAGCGTTACCACGGCCATAGCCATGGCCCTCTCGGAGAAGCTGGGCGGCATTCCTGCAGTTACCATTGTAGGAGTTACGGTAGCGGGTATGACAGGTGCGGTACTCGGACCCACCATTCTTAAGATAGTAAGAGTCAAGGATCCGGTGGCACAGGGACTTGCAATGGGTACGGCTTCCCACGCGGTGGGTACGTCAAAGGCCATGGAGCTTGGCGAGATACAGGGCGCCATGAGTTCTCTTGCAATAGTAGTGACAGGAATTCTTACGGTAATCGTGGTACCGATTGCCACTAAATTCTTGTAATAAGTAAGGAATAAAGGGGTATTTGTTATGACAGATGTTAATTCCAATGATGTGTTTGAAGAAGACGCAAAAAAGGTGACGGAGGAAGTCGCTGAGACTGCTGCGGAAGCTGCCGAAACCGTATCGGAAGCGGTTACGGAGGCAGAATCCGAGGCGGCGGAAGCGACGGAAGCGGTCACGGAAGCGGCAACCGAAACGGCAGAAGAGGCCCGGGAAACAGCCTCCGAAGTCGATGCCAGAATGGCCGAAATCGAGAAACTTGCCGCAGAGAAATTCGGCGATCAAAAGAACAAGAAATTCGAATACAAAAAAGAATTTAACATAGACAACAAATGGTTCAACATTGTGGGTATCGCGGCCATTCTTTTTCTGGTGGCGGCAGTGATTATTTATCTGATGCCTTCTAAGCGCGTTGCCCGCCTTATCACCAAAGCCAATGAACTTTATGCGGAAGCCGACTACGAAAACGCCGGCAAGACCTTTGAAAAAGCTCTTATGATAGATGCTTTAAATCCCGAAGCGGCCAAAGGTTTTGTAAGCTCCGCCATGGCAGACGATAGTGCGGATGCCGGCGAGGACTTTAAAAAGGTAATAAGCGGAGTCGAGGCCATCAAGGCCAGAAACGGCGAGCTTAAGATTGCAGAAGAGAAGATTCCCGCATGGGTTGACGTATTCCTTCTTTCGCCCGAAATCTTCGGAGCCCAAGAAGATGCGGAGATTCTGACCGAAGGCTACGAACTCTTAAATGAGCCGGCAGAGCTTAAACCTGCCCTCGCCAACGCTTACTACGAGTGGGGCGAGGTTGTAAGATGTACCGACGTGGATGAAGCGGTTTCAAGCTTTGACAAGACCCTTTCTTTTTCCGACAATGCGGAGTCTTACGAAAACAGCATCAGGCTTCGTGTTACGGAGATGGTGGAAGACTTAAAGTCTGCGGGACAGTTTGACAAGGCTTTTGAAGTGCTCAAGCATTATCAGAAGCTCTTTGGCACCGACTACGAAGCGGCCAAAGCAGGAATCACGGCGGCTCAGGAACTCTACGATATTAAGACGGAACTTCTTTCAGAGGTTTACGATGCTATAAGTCCTTACTACGAATCCGTTAAGGACGAACCTATTAAGTCCCGTGTCAAAGAAGACACCCCTCTTTTCGGATTTATCGCCGAGAACTGGGAGAAGATGCTTATGATTGACGGCTCAGAGAATGCGGACAGGCTTGCGTTTTCTTTTTCCTCTGAGGCTTATACATATGCCAAATCGGGCTTTTCAAGCACCTATAACGGTGTGGGATGCGGTCTTTATACCTACGGCGACAGATTTCAGATGGATGACGGAACCGAGGGAATTCCTTACTATTTCTACTTCGGAGAATACAAGGACGGCAAAAGAAACGGTTACGGCATAGCCTTTGTTAAGGTTGATGTATCTTCCTATCTTGCATTCGAAGGCGAGTGGAAGGACGACGCTCCCAACGGTTTCGGCGTAAGCTTTGAGTGCGATATGTATTCCTATACTTCTCTGGCTGCTTACAGACGTGCTACATACGGCGAGTTTGCGGACGGTCTTGAGAACGGAAACATGACCTCCATTGTTCTTTTGAACGAGCATCCCGACACGTATTTTAAGGGCTCTTACAAGGCGGATAAAGGTTTTGTCGCGCCTGTTGAGGGTGACCTTATCAACTACGGAATCGTGGACCCGATACCGGAAGGCTACAAGCTTATTACGGTGCTTGCATCCGCTACCGCAGGCTATGATTACATCATTCCCATCTACATCCCCGTGGATTCACTGATGGCTGCGGTGGGCAGATAGGAATTTGCTAAATTTTTTGAAATTTTTGAAAAATAAAAAAGGATATAAAGCACAGGCACAGAATAATACTAACAGAGGCATTTTTTCACATTGAATCACCCCGGAGGTGTGGTAATGACGATACGCAAAAGTCTTGAAAAAATGGAAGACGAATACTTAAGCAAGTATGCCACGAGGAGCAGCAAGTCCAAGGGTCGTGACAGGGATGAAGAGCCCTGCGACATAAGACCCTGTTTTCAGCGTGACAGAGACCGTATTCTTCACAGTAAGTCCTTCAGAAGACTGAAAGATAAGACCCAGGTCTTTCTTTCGCCGGAAGGTGACCATTACAGGACACGTCTTACACATACACTTGAGGTTTCCCAGAATGCCCGTACCATCGCCAAGGCTTTAAAGCTTAACGAGGATTTGGTGGAGGCCATTGCTCTCGGCCACGACCTCGGACATACACCCTTCGGTCATGCGGGGGAGCGTGCTCTTAACAGAGTTTGCCCTTACGGATTTGACCATGCGGTTCAGAGCGTAAGAGTGGTGGAAGTGCTTGAAAAGGACGGACAGGGCTTAAATCTTACCTACGAGGTAAGAGACGGCATCCGCAATCACCAGTCGGCAGGCAATCCCTCGACCCTTGAGGGCAAGGTGGTAAGACTTTCCGATAAGATTGCCTACATTCATCACGATATGGACGACGCCATCCGCGCCGGCATATTAAGAGAGTCCGATGTGCCCAAAGAAATCGGGGACGTAATAGGTTATACCACCGGCGAGCGCCTCGACTGCTTTATCCACGACATCGTCATGACCAGTCAGGGCAAGAACGACATTAAGATGAGCGAGCCCGTTGAAAAGGCCATGAAGGCCATAAGAGAGTTCATGTTCGAGCGCGTCTACACCAATCCCGAGGCCAAAAGCGAGGAGAGTAAGGCGGAAGCTCTTACGGAGACTTTATACGAATATTACATGGCCAATTTTGATGTGCTCCCCACGGCTTTAAAGGCTTTATACGACAAAGGAGACACCAAAGAACAGTTGGTATGCGACTACGTAGGTGCCATGACTGACAGATATGCAATGTCGATTTATGAGTCGATTTTCATTCCCAAGACCTGGCGCTGGTAGTTTATATATATGAAACGGAGGGGCAATGAGGTATCCCGAGGAACTGATTGAAGAAGTCAGACTTCGCAATGACATAGTGGACGTTGTGGGAAGCTGTGTGAAGATCCAGAGAAAAGGTTCTTCATACTTTGGTCTGTGCCCTTTTCACAGTGAGAAATCCCCTTCTTTTTCCGTATCGCCCGGCAAGCAGATGTATTACTGCTTTGGCTGCGGAGCCGGAGGAAACGTAATTTCCTTCGTTATGAATTATGAGAATTTTACCTTTCAGGAAGCGGTTAAATACCTTGCGGACCGCGCAGGCATAAAGCTTCCCGAGATTGAATACAGCAAGGAACAACAGGCCAAAGAAGCCCGTCGCGTACGCCTTCTTGAAGCCAACAGAGAAGCGGCTGCGTATTTTTATTATCAGCTTCGTCACAAACAGGGTGAAGTGGGGTACAAATACCTAACGGGGCGTGGGCTCTCTGACGAGACACTCAATAAGTTCGGTCTCGGTTTTTCCCTTGTCACATCCAATGACTTAGTTAAATATCTCGAGTCCAAGGGCTTTGAGGATGATATCATCCGCGAGGCGGGACTTGCTTCTTTTGATGAAAAATACGGTATGCAGGACAAATTCTGGAACAGGGTCATGTACCCCATCCAGGATATCAACCACAGAGTAATCGGCTTCGGCGGACGAGTTATGTCGGATGCGAAGCCCAAATACTTAAACTCTCCGGAGACACCCGTATTTGACAAGAGCCGTAACCTTTACGGACTTAATTTTGCCAGGACTTCGCGCAAGAATCACTTTATTTTGTGCGAAGGCTACATGGATGTAATCTCCATGCATCAGGCAGGCTTTACCGAGGCGGTTGCATCCCTTGGTACGGCATTTACATCGGGACAGGCCAATATCCTTAAGAGATACACCGACGCGGTATATCTCGCATACGATTCCGACGGCGCGGGTACGGCGGCAGCCCTTCGCGCAATAGGTATCTTAAGGGACGTAGGCATGACCGGTAAGGTTATTAACATGAAGCCTTACAAGGACCCGGACGAATTCATTAAAAATCTTGGTGCCGAAGCTTTCGAAGAACGTATTAAGGAAGCCGAGAACAGCTTCTTTTTCGAAATAAGGCAGTTAGAGTCACAATACAATTTAAAGGACCCTGACGAGCGTACCAAGTTTACCCGTGAGATAGGCGCACACCTCATGAATTTCCCCGACGAAATCGAGCGTGACAATTACCTAAGCGCCATCTGCGGCAAATACGACATAAGCGTTGACAGTCTCAAAAAGCTGGTGGCCGGTCTCGCAGCCAAAAACGGCGGGGAATATAAGCCCATAGAGCGACCGAAGTCCGGAATTCACAAGCCCGAGCCCGATGCCAATATCAAGAGGGTGCAATGCCTTCTTTTGACCTGGCTTTCGGATGAGCCCTCGGTTTATAAGATTGTCAAAGAATTCATTACCCCTGAGGATTTCACCGACGAACTTTACAAGACGGTTGCCACAAAACTTTTTGCGGACCTTGAAGAGGGTAAGGTCAATCCCGCAGCCATAGTGAGCATGTTTGAAGACGAATCCGAACAGGCCACGGTTGCCAAAATATTTAATTCGAATCTGACTGAAGTTTCCGACAAAAGCTCAAGGGAAAAAGCACTTCACGATTTGGTATTCAATGTCAAGAAAAACAGCGTCGATGCGGCGGCTTCACAGCCCGGACAGACCATGGAAGACATGATGAGAGACATTGAGAACAAAAAAGCCCTTGAAAAGCTTAAAAAACTGGAATTTCATCTGGATACATAGAAAGGAAGAGTAAACCCTATGGATGAGAACATGATTGCGAAATTTGAGGAGAGGATAAAAGAATTCCTCGCTCACTGCCGCAAGAAAAAGAACATGATTGAGTATCGCGAAATCACGGAATTTTTTGCGGACTTAAACCTCGAAGAAGAGCAGTACGACAAGGTTATGGATGCACTGGAGGCGGCAGGGGTAGATATCATGCAGCTTCCCGAAGAGGAAGAAGTTGACGACGACTTCATCCCCGATGACGAATTGATAGAAGACGTTGATGTGGAGAACATCGACTTATCGGTTCCCGAAGGCGTAAGCATTGAGGACCCGGTTCGTATGTACTTAAAAGAAATCGGTAAGGTTCCCCTTTTAAGTGCCGAAGAAGAAATCGAACTTGCACAGAAGATGGAAACCGGTGACGAAGATGCCAAAAAGCGTCTTGCGGAAGCCAACCTCCGTCTCGTTGTTTCGATTGCCAAGAGATACGTGGGCCGCGGAATGCTGTTCCTTGACCTTATTCAGGAAGGTAACTTGGGTCTTATTAAGGCAGTTGAGAAGTTCGACTACAGAAAAGGTTACAAGTTTTCTACCTACGCTACATGGTGGATTCGTCAGGCCATTACCCGTGCCATTGCGGATCAGGCCCGTACCATCAGAATCCCCGTACACATGGTTGAAACCATCAATAAACTTATCAGAGTTTCAAGACAGTTGCTTCAGGAGTTGGGCCGTGAACCTACCCCCGAAGAAATCGCCGAAGAAATGGATATGTCCGTTGACCGTGTCCGCGAAATCTTAAAGATTTCCCAGGAGCCCGTTTCCCTTGAAACCCCCATCGGTGAAGAGGAAGACTCCCACCTTGGCGATTTCATTCCCGACGACCAGGTACCCGTTCCCGCAGATGCGGCTGCATTTACCCTTCTTAAGGAGCAGCTTGTGGAGGTACTCGGAACCCTTACCGACAGAGAGCAGAAGGTTCTTCGCTTACGTTTCGGTCTTGATGACGGAAGAGCCCGCACCCTTGAAGAAGTAGGTAAGGAATTTAACGTAACCCGTGAGCGTATCAGACAGATTGAAGCCAAGGCTTTAAGAAAGCTTCGTCATCCCAGCCGCTCCAGAAAGCTTAAGGATTACCTCGACTGATGAAATTATCTTTAAGGATGGAAACGGTGAAAAACACCGTTGTTCCCTGTAAAACCCTCTGCGATGTGGGTTGCGACCACGGTTTTGTATCCATTGCCCTGGTTGAGGACGGCACGGCGGAAAAGGTAATTGCCTGCGACATCAACAAAGGCCCCCTTGCCGCTGCTTCCGACAATATCAAGGCAGCAGGACTGTCGGACTCAATCGAGACCAGATTGTCAGATGGTTTACATAAAGTAACAAAAGAAGACCGACCGGACGCTATAGTAATAGCCGGCATGGGAGGAGCCCTTACCGTTAAGATTTTAACCGAGGGGCGAGAGGTCTTAAAAACCGTGTCCCAGCTGGTGTTACAGCCCCAGTCGGAGCTCTTTCTTGTTAGAAAATGGTTAAGAAACGAAGGCTATAATATTTCGAAAGAGTGCTTTTTTTATGACCTTGGAAAGCCTTATTTCGTAATAGATGCCCGCCCCGGGGAGCCGATACCTCACACGGATGAGGAGAATGCTTTTTTTGACGAGTTCTCGGAATACCTTCTTAAACAAAAAAATCCCCTCTACAGGGAATATCTTAAAAAGGGCATAGAGAACAACGAAACTTACTTAAAAGGCATGCCTGAAGGCAAACGCGGGGAACTTATTAAGAAAACGGAACTTATGAGAAAAGCACTTTTAATGACAGAGTAACCTAGGAGGAACACCATGGCAGTACTTAACATTAACGGTCATAAATGCGAGATTTCAAACGGCACCACCTTTGAAGATGTTGCCAAAAAGTTCCAAAGCGAATATAAAGACACCATAGCTTTGGTCAAAGAAAACGGCAGAATCAGGGAACTTTTCAAAAAGGTTTCAAAGGATGCCACCATTGAATTTATTACCCTTGACGATTCCATAGGTCACAAGACTTATGCAAGAAGCGCCATCATGTTAATGGTAAAGGCGGCTTATGACGTTTTCAAAAAGGACAGTAATGCCAGAGTTAAGGTTGAATTCGTAATCGGCAACGGTTATTACTGCAGCCCCAAGGGCAGCATGAAGATTACCCCCAAAAAGGTTGAGGCCATTAAGGAGAGAATGCTTGAACTTGTGGAGCAGGACCTTCATTTCCAGAAAGAAACCATATCAAGAGACGAAGCAATCGAACTCTTTAAGAAATACAATTTCGAGGACAAAGTAAGCCTCTTTAAGTACAGAAGAGGTTCATCCGTAAACGTATATCATCTTGAAGATTATTACGATTACTACTACGGCTACATGGTTCCTTCAACGGGCTATGTTAAGTGGTTTGACTTAATTCCTTACGATAAGGGATTTATGCTTGTTCTTCCCGATACGGGTGCGCCTACGGAGGTTAAGCCCTTCGATGACAGACCTACTTTGTTTAAGACCATTAACGAGACTTCGCGCTGGAGCGAGACTCTCGGTATCGCAACGGTCGGTCAGTTAAACGATGCTATCTGTAAGGGCGAGATTAACGACCTCATTCTGGTGCAGGAAGCATTGCAGGAGCGTAAAATCGGTGAAATCGCAGCCGATATAGTTAAGCGCGGCGGCGTTAAGTTTGTTATGATTGCAGGTCCTTCTTCTTCAGGTAAGACCACATTCTCACACAGACTTTCCGTTGAGCTTCGTACTTACGGCTTAAAGCCCCATCCCATCGGAGTGGACGATTATTTTGTTAACCGTGAACAGACTCCCAAGGATGAAAACGGCAACTACAACTTCGAATGCCTTGAGGCAATTGACGTTGAGCAGTTTAATAAAGACATGACACGGCTTTTGAAGGGTGAAAGAGTGGAGCTTCCTTCTTTTAACTTTAAGACAGGAAGAAGAGAGTACAAGGGTAACTTCAAGCAGTTGGGTCCCGAGGACGTTCTGGTAATCGAAGGTATCCACGGACTCAATCCCAAGATGAGCTACAGTCTTCCCGACGAAAGCAAATACAGAATATATATCAGTGCTCTTACCAGTATCAATATTGACGAGCACAACCGCATACCCACCACCGACGGCAGACTTTTGCGCCGTATGGTTCGTGACGCAAGAACCCGCGGAACCAGCGCCCAGAACACCATTAAGATGTGGCCCAGCGTTCGTCGCGGCGAGGAAGAGAACATCTTCCCCTTCCAGGAATATGCGGACACAATGTTTAACTCGATACTTCTTTACGAGCTTGCTGCATTCAAGACTTATGCAGAGCCGTTACTTTTCGATATAGGACCCGATGAACCGGAGTATTACGAGGCCAAGAGACTTCTTAAGTTCCTTGAATACTTTGTGGCCTTAGACCCCAAGGTTGTGCCCAATAACTCCATCTGTCGTGAGTTCATCGGCGGAAGTTATTTTAACGTGTAACAAATGTGTGAGTAGGACAGGTGATCGCGGCTGCGTAAGCAGGTGAGGAAAGTCCGGGCTTCACAGGGCAGGATGCCGGATAACGTCCGGTGGAGGCGACTCCCAGGCCAGTGCAACAGAAATAAACCGCCCCGGGGCTTCCCCGAGGTAAGGGTGGAAAGGCAGTGTAAGAGACTACCGTGCTTGTGGTAACACAAGCAGCCATGTAAACCCCATCCGAAGCAAGACCAAGAATGCCTTTTGGCAGGAAAACCATAGATTTGCCCGATCTGTTTTCCGGTAGGTCGCTTGAGACCGGCGGTAACGTCGGTTCTAGAAAGATGATCACCCACGACATAACCCGGCTTATCGTCTTACTCACATTTGTTAGATAAATTGTTATGAGGGTAGTTAAAAGATTACTGACACTCCTCATGTGCCTTCTTTTTACTGTGGGACTATCCGCCTGCGGGGACAAAAAAACCGCACTTACCGAGGAAGAACTTATAAAGATGCTGCAAAAGCCGACGGTTATGATAACGGTCGGTTCATCTCATGCAAGCGGAGTAATAGTTAAAAACGACGCTTCCGGAGTAATTATTGCCACGGTCACCCATCTTATGGCTGGGTACGACCAGGGCATTATTCGTTTTTTTGACGGCCACGCAGGTTTTGCCGATGTGGTATACAGCGATGAGGTCACGGATATCACCCTTCTTTTTATCAAAAGAAGCGATATGGACGAGGCGTTTGCGGACTCACTCGTGCCGGCTGTGTGCGACAGAGAGACTTACGATGCCATGGCGGTGGATGACACCGTTTACGTGGTGGGCTCGGCAGTTTCAACGGCGGCCAATGTTATGAAGGGTACGTTCAAGGCCTTTGATTATTATGTGCCTGAATTCGACCAGTATCTTTTGTATCTCTACTGCGATGTTTTCGCGGGCATGAGCGGTTCGGGGGTATACACCGACACCGGCGCCCTGTGCGGAATCGTGGCGGGAGGCAGCGAAAACGGCGAAACCGTAGCCATTCCTCTAACAGATATTTTAGATTCTTTAGAGAAAGTTAATTAGCAGACACCGCATTATTGCGATATCATAGAGTGAAAATTTTTACAGGAGGTTTTATTAAATGACACAGATAGATGTAATTTCAGGATTTTTGGGAGCAGGCAAGACCACTCTCATTAAAAAGCTTTTATCGGAAGCACTTCAGGGTACCAAGGTAGTTCTTATCGAGAACGAATTCGGTGAAATCGGCGTAGACGGCGGCTTCTTAAAGGATTCGGGCATTGAGATAAGAGAGATGAACTCAGGCTGTATCTGCTGTTCACTGGTAGGCGACTTCAGAACTTCCCTTGCAGAGGTTATTGAGAAGTACGCTCCCGAAAGAATCCTTATCGAGCCCTCGGGCGTAGGCAAGCTTTCGGATGTTCAGAGAGCCGTTCTTGAGGCTTCCGAGCAGGCAGGCGTTGAGCCCGGTTCTTCCGTAGCGGTTGTAGACGCTTCCAAGTGCAAGATTTACATGAAGAACTTCGGTGAGTTCTTTATCGACCAGATAGAGCATGCGGGTACCATTATTTTGAGCCGTACCCAGAACATGGACGAAGCCAAGCTTGAGAAGGTTGTTGCTATGATAAGAGAGCACAACGCAGATGCCAAGATTGTCACCACTCCCTGGGACGAGCTTACCGGCAAATACATTCTTGAGACCTTCGAGTCCGTTAAATCCTTTGAGGAAGAGCTCTTAGAGGAGTTCAAACACGAGCATGAACATCACCATCACGATGATGACGACGATGACGAGTGCTGCGGCCACGACCATCATCACCACCATCACGACGACGATGATGACGATGACGACGAATGCTGCTGTCACCACGACCACGACCACGATCACGAGCACCATCATGACCACGACCATGAACACGAGCATGAACATCACCATCATGACCATGACCATGAGCATGAACATCACCATGACCACGATGAAGAATGCAGCTGCGGTTGCGGACATGACCACCACCATCATCACCATGCAGACGAAGTCTTCACAAGCATCGGTATCGAAACTGCCAAGAAATTCACCGCGGAATCCGTTAAGGCTTTCCTTGAGGCTCTTGAGGACGATGACTTATACGGCATGGTACTTCGCGCCAAGGGTATGGTTCCTTCAGAGGGCAGCGAATGGATTTATTTTGACTACACTCCCGGCGAAATCAACGTTCGTACCGGTTCACCCGAATATACCGGCAAGGTTTGCGTAATCGGTTCGGAGTTAAAAGAAGACGCAATCAGAGAATTAATTCTTAAATAAAAGGCACAGACATGAAATCAGTATTTGTAATCAACGGTTTTTTGGACAGCGGAAAAACCCAGTTTATTAACTATACGCTGGCTCAGCCCTACTTTCGCACCAAAGGCACCACGCTTTTGATAGTGTGCGAAGAAGGCGAAGAAGAATATGACGACAGAATCTTAAAGGCTACCAACACAATTCAGGTTAACATCGAGGACGAAAGCGAACTTTCCGTTGAAGCCCTCACCGAACTTGACAAAAAATACAAGCCCGCAAGAGTCATCATCGAATACAACGGAATGTGGAATTACAAGAACTTCAGACTTCCTCTTTTCTGGAAGCTTGAACAGCAGATTACCACGGTTGATGCATCTTCTTTTGAACTTTACTATACCAACATGAGATCACTTCTTGCGGAAATGATGCGTAAGTCGGAACTTATTATCTTCAACAGATGCGACAACATTTACGACAAGCTTCCGGGCTTCAAAAGAAACGTCAAGGCTCTCAATCAGGCTGCGGAAATCGTCTTTGAGGACAAGGACGGCGAAGTTAACGCAACCCTCGAAGAAGAGCTTCCTTACGATGTTTCCAAGGATGTTATCGAGCTTACCGACGAGACCTACGGTGTATGGTATCTTGATGCCCTGGACCACGCTGACAGATACATGGGCAAGACCATTAACTTTACCGCCTGCGCACTTGTGCCCGGTGACTTTGCCAAAGGCCTTTTCGTACCCGGCAGAGCCATCATGACCTGCTGCGCCGAGGACATTCAGTTCCTTGGTTTTCCCTGCAAATATGCGGAGAAGATTGAGGACCATTCCTGGGTTAAGTTAAGCGCCAAATTTTCCAAAGAATATTTTAAGGGCTACGACGGAGAGGGTCCCATGCTTACAGCCGTAAGCGTTACCCCCTGCAAAAAGCCCAAAAACGAAGTCTTATCCTTCGTATAATCGGAGTGTGAGATGATACCCTATTCACCTTTGCAGTTATTGTTTTTCTTTTATACATATTGCTTTTTTGGCTGGATTATCGAGTCCACATGGGTGTCCCTTCATCAGAAGAGACTTGTTAACCGCGGCTTTTTAAGAGGACCCTTCATACCCATTTACGGGTGCGGCGCCATGACACTGGTGCTGGTGGGAACGCCTTTGCTTAAGTGGCCGGTGGCGGTTTTCTTTGGCGGCATGATATCCGCCAGCATTTTGGAGTACTTCACCGGGGCGGCCATGGAAGCAATTTTCAAGGTACGCTACTGGGACTACTCGGACAAGCCCTTTAATTTAAACGGTCATATCTGTCTGTTTACCAGTGTATGCTGGGGCGGACTTTCTTTGGCTGTGGACTATGTGATTCATAAGCCCATCGTGGCCCTTACGGAGCATATGACGTACAAAGAACTTGTGCTCATGGTCACTGTGGTTACAGTGTACTTTATTGTGGACTGCACATTGTCCTTCAAGGCTGCCTTCGACCTTCGTGCCATCATCATCAAAATGGAGAAGGCCAAAGAAGAACTCAGGCTTATGCAGAAGCGTCTCGACGTTATTCTTGCTTTTGCGGATGCGGACAAGGATGCCTTTATCGACGCAAGCCTTGAGAAGGCAGGGGACATTATCGACGGCATAGAAGAACGATTCGCGGCAGTCAAAAAGGCCATGGAGGAGACTCCCGCCAAATTTGCGGAGAATATTAAGAACGAACTTTCCGAACTCAGAGACAAGTTTGTAATCGAGAAGCGCGACGAACTGTCTGAGAATAATATCTGGGACTTTTACAAGAGGGGTATTTTCCTTGGTAACCCCACACTTAAGTCTGTTAAGTTCTCCGATACCGTTGACACTTTAAAAGATTACGTTATGAATCTTAAGAACAAATCGGGTAAAAAGAAATAAGCAATCAGAAAGGTGCCTGGGACATGGGAAAAAAGACGGTAAGATGTTTACTGCCGATTATTCATTTTATATTGTCATTTGTATACGAGAGAAGTTTCCTGATTTTTAACGCCGAGGACGGAGTGCGCATGGCCATACCCAGAAGCGACTTCTATTCGGACAAGGCCGAGCACATGGTGGCGTATATCATTTCAAAGATTTTCGCCGCTTTGCTTATTGTCCTTGTGTGGAAGCTTCTTTTTTATGTTGTCGATCATTTTAAGGACACAGCTGTGAAGGTGGGACTTTGCGTCTTTATCGTGCTGTTTGTTGTATTCGGAGTGTTCCGCCTTACGGATGTGAATCTTCGCTCGGATGACAACTATATTACTTATGCTTATGCCTTAAGACTTTGGCCCGAGTACTGGCATTCGGCATACCTCAGCACACTCTATGCGGGTATGATGATGGTATTTCCCAATCCCGCCGCAATCGGTGTGCTGCAGTGGATGGGACTTTCTGCGGTTATCGGATACGCTTTTAACAGAATAGACAAAAGTCCTGTGCTTAAGGGTC
>JAEEGK010020045.1_pt1 | contig 14266 bp, 11 predicted proteins | sample 8958771 | NCBI WGS metagenome assembly JAEEGK01 (sample SAMN16246547, study PRJNA631951) | gut metagenome | biome: gut microbiome; feature: rumen; material: SC-attached | host: Bos | place: Iran: Karaj | collected 2018-10
AGCTTGTGTTTTACGATATTACCGCGAGTGCCGAGAATCGTCCGTGCGACATGGAAATGATCCGCCAGATTGCAAAGCGTGTGTTTATTCCGTTTGCCGTGGGCGGCGGTATCCGCAATTTGGACGATATGCACGAAGCTTTGCTGGCGGGTGCCGAAAAGGTGAGCGTGAACAGCCTTGCCGTGTTGCATCCGGAAATCATAGCCGAAGGTGCGAAAGCGTTTGGACGCCAGTGCATTGTACTTGGCATGGACGCGAAGTTCGTGGGCGTTTCGGACAAGATTCCGAGCGGTTACGAAGTGTTCATTCGCGGTGGCCGTCAGGCGATGGGCATCGATGCTCTTGAATGGGCGAAGCGGGCCGAAGAGCTTGGTGTGGGCGAAATTTGTCTGAACTCGATTGACACCGATGGTGTGAAAAACGGTTACGAACTCACGATTACCGACATGATTGCAAAGGCGGTGCAAGTGCCCGTGATTGCAAGTGGCGGTGCTGGGACACCGGCTCACATTGTCGATTTGTTCCGCAAGACGAGTGCGGATGCGGCTTTGGTTGCCTCGATGGTGCACTTTGGCGATTATACCGTGCCGGGCATCAAGGGCGAAATGCTTGCGGCTGGGATTCCTGTTCGCAAGAAAATGAACGGCGAGGTATAGAGTGAATCCGGAAGTTGCCGTAAAGATTTTTGAAGCTGGCAAAAATGCCGGCGCTGACTTTGTTGAAATTTTTGAAGAAGAGACCCGCAGTTCAAGTCTCGGCTTGAAAGACCGTCAGATAGAAACGGCTACTGCGGGCACGGAATATGGCATCGGCGTTCGTCTTTTGTACGGAACGGAGGTGCTGTACGGCTTTACGAGTGACGATAGCGAAGAGGCGTTGCTGAAGCTTGTGAAAACGCTTGCGTTTGGGCGTATTGCGGCTGCCGCAGGCGGTGTGGGATCAGCTTCGAAACCGTTTGAATTCGCGCCCGAAAAACGCGTTTGCGATTTCAATGCTGCTGCTTATCAAGACCCGCGAGTGCTTGGGCAGGCGATGAAGCAGGATTTCTTGTTCCGTGCGGACAAGGCGGCTCGTGAACTTTCTCCAAAAATCGCACAGGTGGGTGCTAGCGTCACCGACAGTTGCACTTCCATTTCGCTTTTGAACAGCGAAGGTTTGCATCTTGAAATGACTCGCGGGCGTTTGCGCGTGAACGTGAATGTGACAGCGACGGATGGAACGGAACGCTTGACGACGCACGAAGCGCCGGGTGCTTTAGGCGGTTATGAACTTTTAACAAATTATTCACCGGAAGCACTGGCAACGGAATGCGGCGAGCGCGTGCTGCGCATGCTCGATGCCGGTTACATCACTGGCGGCCAGATGCCGGTGGTGATGGGCAACGGCTTTGGTGGCGTGATTTTCCACGAAGCTTGCGGACATCCGCTGGAGACGGAATCGGTTCGCCGCCATGCGAGCCCGTTCTGCGGAAAGATTGGCGAAGCGATTGGGCAGCCTTGCCTTACCGCCATTGATGATGGTACGATGGACGGCGTGTGGGGGAGCCTCAAGTATGATGACGAGGGAACTCCGACACAGCGCACTACGCTGATTGAAAACGGCATTTTGAAAACGTACATGAGCGACCGCGTGGGTGCCATGGAAGTGGGCATTGAACGCACCGGAAGTGCCCGCCGCGAAAGCTACAAGTACGCTCCCGTGAGCCGCATGCGCAATACGTTTATCGCTCCGGGCAAGGATACGCTAGATTCCATGATTGCGAGCGTCGATAATGGGCTTTATGCCGCACGTATGGCCGGCGGTTCCGTGAACCCGGCGACGGGCGAGTTCAACTTTGCTGTCGATGAAGGTTATGTTATCCGCAACGGCAAGATTTGCGAACCGGTTCGCGGTGCTACGCTTATCGGTAAAGGTCACGAAATCATGCCGCGAATCAGCATGGTCGGGACGGACTTTGAACAAGCTGCTGGCGTGTGTGGAGCGTCTTCCGGTCACGTGCCTGTTACTGTTGGGCAGCCCTCCATCAAGGTCGATCAAATCCTAGTCGGGGGGCGGTAGCCCTCGAAACCGTCATCCTGGAGCCAAAGGCGATAGGATCCAAGCAGGTTGATGTCATTCTGGAGGCGCGAAGGGCCGATAGAATCCATACAGAAGCCGTCATCCTGAACGACAGTGATATAGAATTGTTGGCAATTCATTGCCTTACAATTCTTAGGTTCGAAGGAGCAGGATCCAGTAAAGTCTTGTAAAGCGTGGACCCTATCAGTCGTTGCACTCCTTCCAGGGTGACAGAATGCGATTGAATCCATACAGCACAACCGCGTACACGGTACTTATCATATCTGTCACCCCGGATTTAGGTTGGTGAGCTTGCCGAACCATTCCGGGGCCTGTATTATGAGAAAAAAGCCGATCTCGGCACAGTGGCTGGGATGACAATGTAAGAGAATATTTCATCCAATAACAGAAAAGCCCTTCTAAGAGGAGGGCTTTGGTGTATTATGGGTTGTCGTTCAAATAAAGTACAAAACTATTTCGGATAAAACAAGAAAAACTGAGAAAAAAGAAACAACGGCATCTCGGGAAGAGGTGCCGTTGTTTTGGTGTATGGGATGTTTGGTTTTGTATCTATAAGATAGTTTAATTTGGAATAATCGACGCTTTTTTTGGTACTTTTCCGATGTAAAGTTTTACAACGCTTTACAATATTTTTTTTTGAAATTTTTTAATCCGATTCTCTAATTGCTGGTCCTCACGATTTCCTGTTACTCATAGTTCAGGTAGGCATGCTTACTGAATTATGCTTGTGGCTCAGAAGTTCTCTGCTCTATATGCAACAAGATGTAGTATATGGATTTGTGAAATACTAAAGAAATAAAAAATCATCAAAAATTATGAAAAAACTGCAATTTTGTAGCATAAAAAGATTGACTTTTTGGAAAAATACATGTATATTTTGAAGTATGAAACCGATTGTCGAATATACTGATTTTCGCAAGTACATGCGCGACTTCTACGAAGACCGCAAACTGCGCTCTGCGTTTTCTTGGCGAGAGTTCTCCAAGAACGCTGGGTTCAGCTCGCCTTCATACATGAAAGTCGTATGCGACGGCAAGAGCAAGTTGAGTCGTATTGGCGTGGAACGTACAGGCGCGGCCATGGGGCTTACGGGGTTCGAGATGGACTACTTCCGGGCGATGGTCAAGTTTGGACAGGCCGAAACGGAAGAAAAGAAAAAAGCGGCTTACGAGGAAATGCTCTCCATTGCGAAAACGTACAATGTTCGCACGCTCGAAGGCGACTTGTTCCAGTATTATGATTCGTGGCGTAACCCGGTGCTCAGGGAACTTGCGCCGATTATGCCGGGGGCGACTCCGGGTGAAATGGCGAAGATGTGCTATCCAGAAGTTTCTGCGGCTGAGGTGCGCGACTCTCTCGACTTCCTCACGAAATCGGGGCTCTTGAAAAGAGAAAACGGCAATTTTGTGCAGTCGGAAACGTCGGTGAAGGGCTCGACAGATGCGACGAGGCTTGCTCTTAGAGGAATGCACCGCGAAATGTCCAAATTGGCGACTCCAGCCTTGGAACTTCCTAAGGAAATACGTAACTTTAGTGGTGTCACTATGGGGCTTTCTCGTGAATCTTTTGGAAAAATCGAAAAAGTTCTAAATGAATGCCGCCGCCAGATTATCGACATTGCGGCTGAAGAAAAAAACATTGAACAGGTTTACCGATTGAATTTACAGCTTTTCCCGCTTACCAAGAATGTCAAGGAGGGCAACGATGAACAAGTTTAAGAAAATCGAGACGATGTCTTTGGCTTTATCTGTGATTCTTTGCCTTTGCGCTGCTTTGTTCGCTGTTGGCTGCGGTGATTCTGGGACGTTTGCTGGAACTTCCGAGGAAGGAAACGAGTTGGCGGAACGTATCTCGTCCAGTTCTGACGAGGAATCGAGTTCATCGGGAACGAATGCAGTTGATCCTGCCAAAGGTTCTAGTAGCTCGCGTGTTGTATCTAGCAGTTCGCGTATTGCGTCTAGTAGTTCTGTGAAGTTGTCTAGTTCTTCCGAGATTCGAGAGCCTTTCGAAGGTGTCAGCAGTTCTGATAAGGGGGAAACGAAAACACCGCCTATATACGAGCGCGTGCCGAAGCCCGGTTCGTTGGATAGTTATCTAGTCCAGTTTAATCTTAAATCCGATGTGCTTGACAAAGGCCTGCTGTCGATGAAAATCGATTACAGTAAAGATGTTAATCTGAGCGAACCGCTCCCCCCGTCTGCCTCTGCGACCGAGTTTGACGGGCCCTGGCCGCACAAGTTCGTAAAGCAGAATATTCATGCGTTGTACAATTATTTCCCGACGGCCGCAGAAGAGTACTCAGAAATTGTCGATTCGATAATGAAGGGGTCCTTGGATGCAAATTGCGGACTTTATATGTTCAACGTATATGGAGATGGAAAATCGGCTGGATTTGTTCTTGCAGGAATCGCCATGGATACGATTAAAGTGCTCGATATTCAGGCGGAAAACTGCAAGGCGGTGCCCTCCGGCAGCATAGTTCGCTCGCTATTCTACTACTGCGGTGAACTCGATAGTCGCCCTGAGGTTGTGCATATTCCATTAGAAAATACGCTATCTGGCAGTTGTCCGAATAAAAAAACTGAGGACGAATGGGTGCGTGAAAAAACGCAAGTCAGTATAAAGTAGATTTATAAATAAAGGAGAAACATCATGAAACCGATTAGACACATCGGCGTAGCCCTCGTTGTGGCCGCCGCGTTAGGAGTCGTCGCTTGTAATAATGAAAGTGTCAATGCTCCCGATTTCAATGGCTCGAATTCTTCGGCTGTCGAAAAACCGAATCCGGAGTCGTCTAGCACGGATGTAAAAAATCTGCCAGCATTGAGCAGCGAAAAGAACGTAACGCAAAGTTCATCCTCTGTTGCAATTTCCAGTTCTGGTAAAATTGAAACATGCAAGCATGTGACTGATATTGTGTGCGAACCGTGCCCTCCGGGTGAAAAATGCAGTTGCCATCCTTGTGATTCGAATAAAGAATTTAAAAGCCGTGATTGTAGTACGGGTGTAGAACTTCATTGCGAAAATGGGGAATGGCTAACTCCTAAGCAGTTCTGCCCTAATGGACGCTGGACAACATCCTGTAACGGACTTATGCTCCATAATCCCGTTTGCTGTACAGAAGAAACGTGCGTTGAAGTCAGCGGGAAAGTTTGCGCACCTTGTAAGGAGGGGTATAAGTGCCCGTGCAATCCGTGCGATTCTACGAAAGACAAGTCCGCTATCGACTGCGGTACGGGCAAGCCGCTTGTTTGCAAAGATGGAGAATGGAGCTTTAATGACGAGAAGATTTCCTCGTCTTCTGTCTCTGTGAAAAGTTCGTCTTCCGTTTCGAAACTTTCCAGTGCAAGTGTTGCAGAAAAATGCCGCGACTTCGGTTCCATGTGCCCTAAATGCAACGGAAAGAATTGTTTCGAATCCATTGTAGCGTGCAATCATTGCGATTCTAATTCCGACCAGCCGACAAGAGACTGCGAAACGGGAGTCATCTACGTTTGCGAAAATAATCTCTGGCAACCGAAACTGGATGAAAAATGCCGTGACTTTAAAAATATGTGCCCGCCGTGCGATCCTGTGGTAGGCTGCAATTTAACGAATGTTCCTTGCAATCAATGCGATTCAAAGTATGATAACGCGGCTCGCGATTGCGAAACCGGGATGACGTACATTTGCACTAATCGTCTTTGGGCGCCTCTAGAAAGCCCTTATGAAACATGCAAGCATATTACTGATTTCGAAGGAGCGGGTTCTGCATGTGTCAATCAAAATGGAAGTTCGGCTGTCGATTGCTTAACCAAAGGCAACTATCAATGTCAAAATAACCGTTGGCAAAGTGTTTCTTGCTTGAATGTCAAACCGGACGAATGCAAGCCGGGAATGGGCGGCTGCGGTTACCGCCTCTGTCAACCTGATGGCATCCGGGAAATCGCCGATTGCGAAAATAGCGTCGTTTACGCTTGCGACGGAGAAAAGTGGGTAGAGAAGAAAACAACGGGCAATCAGCGTTGCGCCCGTGGTGAGTTGGAGTATTGCGATGCCTGCTTCAAAGAGGGAAAATTTGAAGGGCATTACAAGTGCGAAGGCGGCAAGTGGCTGAAAATGGGCATGGGTGACGAAACCTGCGAACATATCACAGACGTCAAGTGCGAATTCGGAACTGTTGGCTGTGGTGCATGCGATGCTCCTGAGAATAAAGAAGTAAGGGACTGCGCTACAGGACAGGGCTTTGTTTGCCAAAATAATTTCTGGACTGCGGTTGTTGTCGATTGCAACGCGTTGATTCCAGAGTGCGGCTTTAGCGAATACGAACTTTGTACAAAGCACAACCTCAAGGAGTACTGCAATGACAAATGGCTGAGCGAACCCTGCGACGGAAAAGAATCTAGCAGAGACTTGGTCGTCTATGAAAATGGGAAAAAGCTGACAAACCGAGGCGGCAATTACATCTGCGTCAATGGCAAATGGATTGAACGTTTCAGGTATTACGAATGCGGCGAAAAAGAAGATTGCGTGCCAGAATCCGTACGCTGCCAGGCAAGCCCGGCTATCGGTACCGCTTGCAATAACGAAGGCGTACCCGCCGAATTTGATGGCTGCACGCTCATTTGCAGCGGCGGTGCCTACTTGTACGCCCCGCCGCCGACATGGTAATTTTACAATTTTATATGTGACGATGCTGAAGTCCATTGGGCGAGTGCGACTCCCAATGGATTTTTTTGTAGTTTTATATTGTGTTTATAAATGCTTTTAAATATGGAATCTTGCTTTTGGCTCTAGCCTTTCTTTGGATTGGCTGTACGGATTCCTATAATCATACAGAAAATCTTTCTTTTTTTAATACGGAAAAGACATCGTTAGCTTATTTTGGTTGGAAGAATGTTCCTGCAAAGCGTATAACGTCTTTTTCGCAAAATTCAGAATTTGAAACGTTTAAGATTGGTTCGGACGAATCGGATTCGTTGTTCTTGGATATTTATGGGTGTAGCGATATCCATTGCTTTAGTGCAACGTCTATTGTTTTGCGTAGCGAAGATTATGAATATGCTGTCGCTATAAAGAAAGGTGAGTTCAAATTTTCTGAGCCGAAAAAGAAAATTAATACTAAAGAATTTGGTGAAAATTGCGAATTGCGGGTGGCGTCTTACTGGAATTTGAAAGTTGATGCGTCGCAAATCAAACTGGCTTGGACTATGCTTGAGGCAGAAGAAACATGCGAAGTAAAATTATACAAATAGCCTCAATCCTTGCATTGCTTCTGCTGTTCTTTGGCTGCGGGAATGATTCGCTCGTTGAATATGTGGATGAGTCCAGTGCGTATGCGTCATGGCCGTTAAAAGATAGAGCTTTTGTTGTTTATGTCAGAAATCAAACTCCGTATTTTGAAGAGGCGAATAATGATGCGTGGCAGGCTAGTTTTTATGTGGACAGCATTATTTTGCAACCGCTGGATTCTTCGTTGAGTGCTTTTTCTGATAAAAAAAATTTAAAGTGTGTGCCAAATTCAGAACAGTGCGTGTTTGCAAAAATGGATTACAGAACGCCTTATGTGAAGTTATATGTGTATGGCAATTTTCAGATGGAATTTTTCGAAACAATATATCAAGAAAATAGGCTTTTAGAGAGGCTTTTGTATAAAAATTCAGTAAAGGGAATTTTGCCTCTTTTGGTGGATATTGGTCAAGATTCTTCTTACAGAATCAATGTGATGGATGTTTTTGTAGTGGGTTCACTTTTGCACCATCTTAAAGATGACGGTTTCCCGTTTGGTGCGTCCAAATTAATTGCGCAAAAAGATGTTGATAAAATTCTAAAGAATAAAATTAAAGCACTCCATTATTTGAAAGCTTTCATTCAAAGTGAAAGTGTCTTGGATAGTATTGATTTTTTGCTTGAACATTATGATTCCCTAGCGATACAACGTCAATCTTGGATAGCTACGGAAATGGCGGATTCCATCTTTGGAAAATATGGAATGAATTGTCGAAGATTTGGCTACTTGTGCAAAAATGCTTTTGAATTGGATTCCTGTAGTACCGGCCATTATCAAGATACCATAAAAAATGAGCGCAGCCTATTTAACGGTTGGCCTGTTGTTTGTGATAGCAATATATGGCGCTTTTATGATTCTGTAAAAGATTCTATGGGTGCTTGTACCATGTATAATGTTGGGGATGAATATACGGCGGATAGTATTGATTATTTTATATGCTATGAAGGGAGATGGCAAGAAGCAAAACAGGGTTTGTTTGATAAAGTGAATGCACATTGTAGTAAAGGCGAAACTAAAACGGTGTTTTTCGCAGGTAAATATTATTATTGTAACGGCTTTTGGTGGTGGAACGATGCTACCGTTCTTGATTATGATATAGGCATTTGTGGAATTCAAGTTCCATACAGGAACGCTGCTGCTTATAACGATACTGTTGCTATGTGTCGATCTTCTATAAGTGACTATGACGAAACCGCAAATGGAATTCGTTTGTATAAGAACTCGTCTGAAAATTTTGATCCTCCTACATGGCATTGGGCTAATGCGACAGAGGCTTACTTATTCAGACATGCAGGAAATTGCAGTGTTGAAAGTGATACGATGCAAACTTTTTTATATAACGACACATTGTTTGGTTGCACTTTTGATGGCTTTGGGCGCTATGGATGGAGTAATCTTCTGGAGAAATATGTTGGTGAAATGCGTTTTGTCGAAAAGATTGATTCTGTAGAAAGGACTATTTATGGACGAAAAAAAGGCGATTTTTATTATCTGCAAACGGAACCGAATGATACGACTCTGTTGAGTTTGATAAGCGTTTTTAATTTAGAGTATCGAAAACGTTTCCCAGTCTATAAAACAGGGGGTTACTTATGGCTTGATCCTTCTTGGCCTAATAATGGTACTTGGACTCATGGATATATTGTTTCTACATGTCCGAAAAAATTTTTTGTGGCAGACTTAGATGCGATTAAATCCTTGAAAGAAGATGTCCTTGCTGGCAATGTGCCTGATTTCTTTTATGGTCAATATCAATCACAGTATAAATTGAATACTGGTCTTGGTCTTGACTCATTGACGTGTATGTCGATTCCTAAAGATGGTGGCATTGCTGATTATGAGACTTTTGTTTGTTATAAGGATATTGAACTTCCCTTTTTATGTGCCATGAAAATTTCAGAATGATGTATAGCTCAAAAAGAAATATTATTCGGACAATGTTGTGCTGTGTAATTGTGAGCCTGCTTTTTGCTACTCTTACAGGTTGCACGGCTCGGTTTATGAGTGTTAAGGAAGGTGATTTTGATGTCACCCTTCATCCGGAATTGAAGGGCGCTGAATACAATATGAATGAAAATTCGTCCATCCGTCGTGTTGCCGTGAATATTCATAAAATCGAAAATCAAAAGACGAAGCTTTCTAAAGTCTGGACTGGTGCTGCTGTTGTCTGTGATTGGGATGCGCACTGTGGCAGTAGGACTGATTATTCTGAAAAATTAGAACCTGGCAGAGCTGATATTAGTTATGTATTCAAATCTTGGCCGGTTTCCTTCAGCTTGGAATGGCTTGAAAAAAGCCAAATTCGCTTTATTTCTTATGGATTTGGGCTAGATCCCGCGCCGTATGGCAAGGTATCTGTAGGGCTAAATGGACGATGGGGCGAAATTGGGATGGCCGCTTATTTGGGCTTTGATTATAGCAATACGAACTATACATACGAGGGAATATCTGCTTCGACTCCTTTTATTCAGTCATGGGATGAACCTACGCATGATAATTCATCTTATAATGGTTATCAATTCCATTTACGAGGTGGGTTTGGTGGCTATGCAAGTGTTTTCTTTGGCCCCATCGCTTTGACGTATTCTCCTTCTGTGCAATCTCCCTGGCTTTGGACAGGTGAATTGGGTGGTGATCCTGCCGGTTATTCAGATTTGATTCCTCCAGATGAATATGAGCTGACGTTCGAATTTCCAATTTATTTCTCGCATTATTTTGGTGTCACCTGGACTTATCGGGAAAAAATGCAGTTTAGCGCAGGGCTGACTGTTGTGAACGGAATACAGTTGAAAGAACGTTTGTATTTTGGTTCAGGTTCTATTGCTTATCTGTTTTAGCTTGCTTTCTTCGTGAAATTATTTCGCAAGGGTATTGTTGGAACCATTCTCTTGTTTTGGCGGGAGTGGGCCAATATCCACAAGTCTTTTCGTTGACGACGGGAGCGTTTCTCATGCCGAAAAATGAAGGCTCGGTGACAACTGTGTCTAGGCAGAGAGTGACATCGCGGATTGGAATAGGGTACACTTCGTCGGCTTTGTCTTCGCTTTCAAACCATACAGTTTCATTGGGCTCATCGAAACAGACGCCAGAAGAATTGATAAGGTCTTTTTTTACGAAACCTCTGTATTTTGGGGATGGAATTTTGTGTCCCCAGTTAATGACGAACCATCGTCTTGTAATTTTGGGTAAAGGGGGTTTCTCAAGCTTTGGCTCGTATTTGAATTCCGGAAAGGAGTCGTTCCAAAATTTATATTCCCATCGCATAGTTGTTCTTGGATTTCCGATAGCGATAGCTGGGATGAACGATACTAATGGTGCGACTAATCCAATGGGGTATGGAATAAGGACCATTCCAGCGACAGAGGCTATAGAGCCGATTGCTGTTGCTGTCTTTTGCCTATTGTTGACCTCATCACTAAAAGAATCTTTATGTAGGGTGTATGACTTTAATTCTGTTCCTTTATAGACAATTCTCAATTTTTTGCCGTCCAACGTGTCTGAATTGAGTTTGTAAACAACAGGCGTAGCTCCGATGTATTGCGAGTCGATATAGACGGCGAATTTCATGTCATCATAAGTTACAACTTTCAAAGTATGTTCTATGTTCTTGTTGACAGCACATCCAGATAGCAGTGTTGCGTAAAAAAATATGGCTAAAAAGGAAATGATTTTAGTTGCCGTCAAAAACTTCATACAAACAATATATGAAAAAAGCCAGACGTTAGTCCGGCTTCTTTTTTGGGGAGGATTAAAATTTTGAATTCTTGGGGTAGGAAATGTGCCCGATGGGCCTTGGGAGGTCATGCGGCAAAACTCCTGGTTTGGGTTTGTCTAAGATGCCGTTCCCTTTGGGTTCCTTATTTTTCTTTTGCAAGAGCCCTCTATTTAACGGAGCTTCTTTATTTTCATTCTTGTTGTTATTCGGCTTTTGCTTGACAATATCTTGCTGAATATCCTTGATTTCGGCTTTGACGCTAGCCTTGATGTCCGAGAGGATTTGTTGCCTTGCCTGCTTGCGTTCTTCGCGCAGACGCTGCCAGTCTTCTTTTTGCTTTTGTTCGAGGTCGGGAGCACTTTGTGTGATTTCAACTTTCTCGGCGGGGGTTGCGATCTCGGATTCCGGCTGTGCTAGCGGAACCGTCGCCAATGCCGCGATGGTCAGAAATGCGAGTTTGATTGTGCTTGCGTTTTTCATGGCTTTAACCTTGAAAAGACCCGAAAAAGAGAGGCGACAGGTTTTGTTCCCGTCGCCTAGTTGATTGGAATTAACGTTCCTTATTCAGCTTTTGCAGCGGTCTTTTCATCTTTGAGATTTTTCTTTTCGGCCTTCTGTGCGTCGAGTTCCGCCTTCTTGGCTTCTGCTTCAGCTTTTTTTGCTTCGCGTTCGGCCTTCAAAGCTTCTTCGCGTTCTGCACGCTGAGCATCGAGTTCAGCCTTCTTGGCTTCCATTTCGGCCTTCTTCGCTTCGCGTTCGGCTTTTTTGGCTTCTTCACGTTCTGCACGCTGTGCATCGAGTTCAGCTTTCTTGGCTTCCATTTCGGCCTTTTTCGCTTCGCGTTCGGCCTTCAAAGCTTCTTCGCGTTCTGCACGCTGTGCATCGAGTTCAGCCTTCTTGGCTTCCATTTCGGCCTTGCGTGCTTCGCGTTCGGCCTTCATGGCTGCTTCACGTTCAGCTTTCTGGGCTTCGAGTTCAGCCTTCTTGGCTTCGCGTTCCGCTTTCAAGGCTTCCATTTCAGCCTTGCGTGCTTCGCGTTCGGCTTTCATGGCTGCTTCGCGTTCAGCTTTCTGAGCTTCGAGTTCGGCCTTCTTGGCTTCCTTTTCAGCCTTCTTCGCTTCGCGTTCGGCTTTTTTGGCTTCTTCGCGTTCAGCCTTCTTTGCTTCAAGTTCGGCCTTCTTGGCTTCCATTTCTGCCTTCTTCGCTTCGCGTTCGGCCTTCAAAGCTTCTTCACGTTCAGCCTTCTTTGCTTCAAGTTCGGCTTTCTTGGCTTCCATTTCTGCCTTCTTGGCTTCGTGTTCTGCTTTCTTGGCTTCTTCGCGTTCTGCACGCTTTGCTTCTTCTTCAGCCTTCTTGGCTTCGTGTTCAGCCTTCTTTGCTTCCATTTCGGCCTTGTGGGCTTCGCGTTCGGCTTGTAGTTCTTCTTCGGACTTCGGTGTCGGCGGGAGAACGTCCGGCTTTGGCGGTTTAGGTGCTTCTACCTTGAGTTCGTCCTTGTCGAGCTTGAATTTGTCCAAGAGCCCTTTGCGTGCTTCCTTGCGTTCTTTGCGCATTTTCTTGAAGTCGCTCTTTTCGGTGCTTGCAACTTCGGTTTTCACTTCGGTGGAAATTTCGGTCTTGGCACTCTTCATGTCAGATGCGTCGCTCTTGGCGGATGCCGTGGCGAAAAAAGCAAGTGTCGAAAGGGTGAGGATTGCGATGAATTTTGATTTCATGATATGCCTTCTTGATAGGGTTTAATTTTTTTTCTTTGCCCAATGTACAGCAATATCCGTGCCAAATTCTTTAAAACTGCTCTTTTTGCTCAAATTTCGCAATTTTTATCCTAAAAGTCCAAATTACAGTTCTAAAAGTCACTAAAAAAACGAGGTGATTTACCTCATTGGGGAGCAAAGTTCCGATTTTTTTGGGGCTCAATTTAGGGGTGGTTTAGGTGTTTGGAGGAAAAGGTGAATGTAATTTTCATCACGCCTGTATTTATTATATGGTGTGTGTTGTTGTTTTTACTCATGTATTTATATATTTATTATATTATTACGAAAATCTTAAACAAGGAGCAATGAATGTTCAAAAAAATCGCACTTGCTGCAGCACTCGCAGCTACAGCTTCGTTCGCAACTTGGGACTACTTCCCCGTTAAAGAAGCAGGCCATGGTCAAGCCCAAATCAGCGAAATGGTCAAAATGCAGGGTAAATCTAGCAAAGACATTGTTGAACTCGGTGTCCGCTATTCCATCATCCAGAACTTTGAAGCCGGCCTCAAGGTTCCTGTTACCCTCTTATCCTATTACGATGGAAAAAACGACGAAAGAAACGGACTTGGCAAACTCGAACTCATGCTCCGCTACCAGTTCATGCCTATCATGAATGCGTTCTTGGATGTTCAATTCCCCACATGCAGCAAAGACCTCTGCGGGAACGACGATCCGTTTGGATTCCATTTCGGTGTGCAATTTTCCCAGAAGTTCGGCATCGTAGATTTCGGTTCTGAACTCGGCCTCCAGCTTGAAACGAAAGGCGAAGACAAGACGACACCTCCCTGGGACTTGAACCTTGGCTTAGAAGCCGACTTCCTTGTGAGCAACATGCTTACCCCGTACGTCGGTTTCGATTTTAACATGAAACTTGGCAAAGAGACGCGTGACGGCAAGAATGAAGGCGAAAGCCGCACGGGTGATTTAGGCATATCTCCGTATGTTGGTTTGAATATCGATTTCAACCCGATGCTGTATCTCGGCTTTGAATTCCGGTTCGGCGTTGGCGAAGACTATTTCGGCAAAGATACCCCGATTACGCTCACCGTCAATTTCGGCGTAAACTTCTAAACAAATCAAAAAACAAAATTTGCACTCTAGTGAAATATCTAGGGTGCTTTTTTTGCACTACCGTTTTTTAACGAACGTATTTATAACGGCCTAGAAGGTCAAAATAACGAGCTTTCGTAGAAATGTTTGTCACTGGGCGACGTTTTTTAATGGTTGTAATTTCGTCATTTGAATGATAAAGCATAAAAACTTGCCTATAATGTATATCTTCATTTTTTTCTTCAAAAACAAATCCATTATCTATTTTTTTATAAACATATTTGTAATCTGAAGTATCTTTGTCGTCATTATATTCTTCGCATTCATATTCATTATTAGAATTTCCGACTATATAAGAATATCTAGTTGAAGGATGGTCTGTATTATAATGATTTATAC
>JAEEGK010020046.1_pt1 | contig 14266 bp, 16 predicted proteins | sample 8958771 | NCBI WGS metagenome assembly JAEEGK01 (sample SAMN16246547, study PRJNA631951) | gut metagenome | biome: gut microbiome; feature: rumen; material: SC-attached | host: Bos | place: Iran: Karaj | collected 2018-10
GGGCGAAGGTCTGCCAGACCAGGACGGAGGCAGACACGACACCCGTACCGATGCACACCCACTGGTTGACGCCAGCGAGATAGAGGATCACGAAGAGGACGAAGACTGCAAGCAGCCCGCCCGCGAAGATGAAGAGATACTGCGCCTTCAGCCCCTTGAATTCAACCGACTGGCCGATACCCTTGTTGATGTTGTATTCAGCCATTGGTCGTTTCCCTTATACCTTATTACTATTATAGGCTTAGAGGAAGAACGAGCGCAGGATGGTAGCGGCCACGATGAGGAAGATACAGGCACCGAACCACGAGGCTGCGGTCTTCGAGGTGTCGGGATCACCAGACGAGAACTTGCCATAGACCTTCACGCCGCCGATGAGTCCCACGACGGCACCGATGGCATAGATGAGTTTCGTTCCTGGTTCGAAGTAACTGGTCACCATGCTTGTTGCCTCGTTGATACCTGCGAGGCCGTTGCCCTGGGCCATAGCGGTTGTGCCCCCAGCAGCAATGAGGGCTGCACATGCTACAATCTTCTTGTTTGCGAACTTCTTTACATTCATTTTCATTTTTCGTTTACGTTTTAATTGTTAATACTGTTGATTGGTTGTTTGTTGGATTGGATAATTGTTGGATTCAGTGGTTGCAGAAACGCACGTCTATCCGTAGTCTCTTTGTTTCATTCCTTTTTCCTGTTTGGTTTTACACTAAGAAGCTGACGTTGAAGTCCTCGAACCTGTCAGGCATGGTGAATCTCGGTCTTTTTGTCTTAGGATTATCAGACTTCTCGCCATAGTACTTTTCAATGATACGCTCAACATTCTCGCCGATCTCGGGCCATAGCCCTGCCACCATGTCAAGCAGTTCCGTCCCTTTCAGGCTATTGAGGACTGCCGCTGCCTTCTGCTCATCCTGCTCATCAGGGTCTTTCTGCCTTGCGGTGTTGAAGGCGAGGTCGATGTCATCCAACGGATCACCCGTGGCAGTCGGCACATCTGGTTCTGCAAACATATCGTCCAGTTCTTCGTCAGGTACGGGAACAATCTGTTTTTTATCTTCCAGTTGGCAGTCCTCTATGGACACGGGTGTTGCTATTTCCTTTCCGTCCTCGGTTATCTCACCTCGAACGACTACAGCTTTCCGTTCTTCCTCTGCCTGTCTGACCTTCATCCTACGCAGCTGGTCTGACATGTTGAAGGTACTATGCCCTATTATGGCACAGTCTTCCTCCGCAGTCTCTTCCGATACCTGCCGTTTGACTGTATTCCCTGCATTTGGCCAGATACCTGGCGGGTACTTGATGAATATGAACAGCTCATAGGCAATGATGGCCAGCAGTCCAATAAGTATGAATGTCGCCATACGTCAGTCCTTCAGCAGATGTCATGATAGCCATTGCGATAGAGGTAGTTGATAGGCTTCTCATATCGCAGGAAGTGGTCTGTCAGCACCATGTCAATGTATGATGAGATGTTGATTCCTTCCACATTCAGGATGTTCACAATACGACTGATGCGGTCGTGGTAGTCGTTACGTATATATGTCAGCTTGCTGTCACGGGACATTCCTCGTTTGGGAGGATTGGCAAAGATACTTGCATAGTCCCCGAGCACGTCCACTAATTCATCGAAATCCGCTTCCCCGTTAAAAGTCATATCCTTCCTGTCGTCAGGTTCCTTGAAATTGATGGTCACATTGTTTCGGGGTACTTTCTCCGTATGCTTTACTATGGGCAAGGCCGTCACCTTGCATCCCTTTCCGTGTGCCAGAATGGCTATGACTGCCACGATTCCGGCCACGATGATTCCTGTAATCAATATAATGTTCATTCTTCTGTTCCTTTTTTTGTCAGTATTTCATTAAATCTCTGTTTTAGAAGCGTGTCCACTGCCTCGCCGTATCTCTCGAAATGCTCATAGAGCACGTTGTCAAGATAGGCTGAGATGGATACGCCCCTGCCGAGGATTTCGACAATCTGTGAGATGCGTTCGTGGTATCGCGGACGCATGTAGCACGTCTTGCCCGAATGGGCATTGAAGTCCGTCTTCTTCACAAACTGCCGCTGGTATTCCTCCGCCAGTCCCTGTTTTACGCCTTTTGTCGAGGGACTTCTTGTCTGGGGACGCCCTCCGGGTCTGGGTGGGGGCTCGCGGTTCTGCTGTTCCGGCTCCTGTGTTGTCCTTGTCGGTTGCAGGGCCATTTCCGGGCGTACACTCTCAATGAGTGCCGCCGCGTCTATTCCAAGGTCGAGGTTTTTCGGCATCTGCTCACAGTTTGATGATGTCAAGGATCTCGTCTGTCAGTTCCCTGATGCAGCTGCCCTTGATGAGAGTGCGGTCTGGCGGGAACATCGTCGAACGGAACAGGGGACGTTTGTCTTCGGTGTCACCCTCCCTGCGGAAACGCTTGCTGTCGGGTACTTCGGTATTGAGTGCTGTCAGCCCAAGTTCGTTGATGACCTTGTTATAGATGTCGTAGAGACGGGTCTTCTCACGTGCGTCAACCATGTTCCAGACGAAATAGAAACCCTTGATGTTCGTCTGTCCTGTTGTCACCATGTTGTCGTTGACGAGTTTTGCGTAGGTGAGCGAACTCTGCATCACGACACGGTCAGCCACGATGGGACAGAAGACGTAGTCCATATGTGCTATTGTGTTGACGGCTCCCTTGTTGTTCAACGTGCCTGGCAAGTCGAAGAAGATGATGTCGAACTCCTGCTTCTCCATCATCTGACGTGCTACGTCAAGGGCATCCTCCGGACGGCTCTCTACGACGGGATAAGCTTTCTTTCCCAGCTTCTTGAACATGTCGTATGCCTGTCGGCACAACAGGCTGTTGCCCTCGATGTTCTTCATGTCACGCTTGCGCATGTCCATGATACTGAACTGCGGGAAGTCGCAGTCGATGACACCGATGTTGAGTCCCTTCACATAGTGTAGGTAGCTTGCCGCCAGCACTGTCAATGTCGTTTTGCCAGCCCCTCCCTTCTGGGTGGAGAAGGCAATGAATTTCGGTTCTTTCATTTTTACTTCTTTATTTATGTACGTTACACGATATGTCTTTATGTCCCGCCCTATATCAGTCCGTATGTCTGTCCATCCGGATTTAGATAAGTCCCTATGTCCGTACTTCACCATGTACATCGGTATAGTTGTACTTCTGTATGGCTGTAAGTCCGTAGGTCTGTAGGTCCGTACATCCGTAGGTCAGGACGTATGTAGGTCGCTAAGGACGGTGCAAAGGAACTACATTTCTACGGACCTGCAAAGGAATCCATGCCACGTGGCCGCTAATGTCTGCTATCCGCTACGCCACGCCAGCCAATCAGCAGAAAAATTTCTTTCAGATTATATAATGTTGAAAGTCCGTCCCGCCGTAAATGCCGACCTTTGCAGCCGCAAACAAAGTTCAGGAAGCGACGAACGTGTCGGCAAGACCGATATGTGTGCTGTTAAAGCGACTAATCCGTCCGCAAGGCGGATTATGTATGCCCGCAGGAGCATAGCAAGATGTCTTTTGAGTTACTCAAAAGGTTTCGGGTTACCCGCGAAACTCCCATCTTGCCCTTGCAGGGGGCCGGGGTCTGACTCCGAAGTCGTCATCCCCTGATTTGGAGAAGCGATAGTAACGTATCATAGATAATATGGAAGAAAACAAAAAGAGAAAGACGGGTCGATACCCGAAGAACAACAAGCGGACGCACTGCGTTATGGTACGCTTCGATGATGTGGAATGGGCCAAATTTCTCACTCTCTACGAGCAGTCAGGGGTCTATGCCAAGGCCGTTTTCGTCAAGTCGCGCGTCTTTGGCGAGACATTCAAGGTCGTAAAAGTAGATAAGACAATGGTTGATTTCTACGAAAAACTGTCATCATTCCACGCTCAGTTCCGGGGTGTGGCGGTCAATTACAATCAGGTGGTGAAGGAATTGCGCAGCCACTTTTCGGAAAAGAAGGCAATGGCCTTGCTCTATCGTCTGGAGTCAATGACCCGCCAGATGATGGAGCAAGGACAGCAGATTGTGGCACTGGCAAAGGAGGCAAGGGAGAGATGGTTGCAAAGATAACGATCGGAAGTTCCCTTTTCGGTGCCATCAAGTATAACGCCGACAAGGTGAACATAGGGAAAGGCCTGTTGCTGGACACTAACAAGGTGTTCAACAACGGTAACGGCAAGATCAATGTTGCACAGGTGTTGGCAGACTTTGAGAAGCGGATGCCCAGACAGATGCGAACGGAGAAGCCTGTCATCCATATCTCACTCAATCCCCATCCTGACGACAGACTGACGGACGGGGAACTGACACAGATGGTGCATGAGTATATGCAGCGCATGGGATATGGTGACCAGCCTTATATCATCGTCAAGCATGAGGATATAGATCGCCACCATCTTCACATCGTTTCCGTCCGTGTGGACGAGCAGGGCAAACGCATTAACAGCGACTTCACCAAGAGGCGAAGCCTTGCCATCCTCAGGGACTTTGAACAGAGATACGGACTGCATCATGGCAACAAGCGAGAAGAGGAAAGACTGTCCAACCGCATCCCGCCAGTCAATCCTTCCGAGGGTGACATCAAGAAGCAGGTAGGCAATACGGTCAAAGCCGTATTCCACGACTATCAGTTTCAGACCATCGGCGAACTTCGTGCGCTGTTGTCACTCTATAACTTGACTATCGAGGAAGTAAGGGGTAATGTCAGAGGTGAGGACTATAACGGTCTGGTCTATTCCGTCATTGATGCCGATGGCAATAAGGTTGGTAATCCGTTCAAGTCATCCCTGTTTGGCAAGTCCGTTGGCTATGAGGCATTGCAGAAAAAGGCTGCATTCTCGAAGAAGAACATTAAGGAGAAAAATCTGACTGAGGCGACCAAGAAAGTCTTAGAGTACGCACTTAAACGGACTTACGACAAGGACGAATTTGTCAGGATGCTCAAAGAGAAAGGTGTTGATTGTGTCTTCCGCTATACCGACGAGGGCAGGATCTACGGTGCTACTTTTATCGACCACCGTACCCATTGCGTCCTCAACGGTTCCCGTATGGGCAAAGATTATTCTGCCAATGCGCTTGAACAGCACTTCAATACACCGCCAGAGGAACAGATTCCTTTCAAGGAACAGGAAGAACAACCGAATACTGGCAGCACATCGGCAGAAGAACTTCAACAAACCACTTCTCACGATGAGCAGGAACATTACGAAAGCAAAGGCGGTTTCGCATCATTCCTTGATGCACTTGACTTCCTCAATACTGACAATCCTGTCACTGATGCAGAGGAAGAGGCATTCCGTCACAGGCTGCAGCGCAAGAAGAAAAAGCGTCGTGGCCCAAGACTTTAACCAATCAACAATAGTATCAACAATTTAATTCAAATGTATTATGCAACAAGAAGATGATTTGAGGGCATTAGCGAAAATCATGGATTTTCTCCGTGCCGTGAGTATTATTCTCGTAGTAATGAACGTCTATTGGTACTGCTATGCCAGTATCGTGGAGTGGCACCTGAACATCGGTGTGGTTGACCGAATTATGATGAACTTCAACCGTACCGCAGGACTGTTTCATTCCACGCTCTATACCAAACTGTTCTCCGTTCTTCTCCTTGCCCTGTCGTGTATGGGTACGAAAGGCGTAAAGGAGGAAAAAATTACTTGGAAGCACATTGGCATAGCACTGGCTATTGGCTTCATCTTGTTTTTCCTCAACTGGTGGATTCTCAACCTGTCATTACCCTTTGAGTTCTGTACAGCCTTGTACGTTATGACACTGACCATAGGCTATATTTGTCTGCTGATGGGTGGCCTTTGGATGAGCCGTCTGTTACAGAACAATCTTATGGATGATGTTTTCAACAATGAGAACGAATCATTTATGCAGGAAACACGCTTGATGGAAAACGAGTATTCCGTCAATCTGCCGACACGTTTCTACTACAAAAAGAAGTGGCACAAGGGCTGGATCAACGTGGTCAATCCCTTCCGTGCCACTATCGTACTCGGTACTCCTGGTAGCGGTAAGTCGTATGCCATCGTCAACAACTTCATCAAGCAGCAGATAGAAAAGGGCTATTCACTCTACTGTTACGATTACAAGTACCCGGACTTGTCGATGATTGCCTACAACCATCTGATGAATCACATGGATAGTTATAAGGTGAAGCCAAAGTTCTATGTGATTAACTTTGATGACCCGCGCAGAAGTCACCGCTGCAATCCCATTCACCCGGACTTCATGACGGATATATCAGATGCCTACGAGTCTGCCTATACCATCATGCTTAACCTTAACAAGACATGGGTGCAGAAGCAGGGAGACTTCTTCGTGGAGTCGCCTATCATCCTCTTTGCCGCCATCATTTGGTTCCTACGCCTCTATGAGAATGGCAAGTATTGTACCTTTCCCCATGCAGTAGAACTATTGAATCAAAAATATGAGGATATCTTTCCGATTTTATCCAGTTATCCCGAACTGGAAAACTACATGTCCCCGTTCATCGACGCATGGCAAGGAGGTGCAGCAGACCAGTTACAGGGTCAGATAGCATCTGCCAAGATTCCTTTGTCCCGAATGATTTCCCCACAACTCTATTGGGTCATGTCTGCCAGTGAGTTCACGCTCGACATCAACAATCCGAAGGAGCCGAAAATCCTGTGTGTCGGCAATAATCCCGATCGTCAGAATATCTATGGTGCAGCCCTCGGCCTGTATAACAGCCGTATCGTCAAACTCATCAATAAGAAGGGAATGCTCAAATCCTCAGTCATCATTGACGAGTTACCTACCATCTACTTCAAGGGACTTGACAACCTCATCGCCACCGCACGAAGCAACAAGGTTGCCGTATGCCTCGGTTTTCAAGATTTCAGCCAGTTAGTTCGTGACTATGGTGATAAGGAGGCAAAGGTGGTACAGAATACGGTAGGCAACATTTTCAGTGGTCAGGTGGTTGGTGAAACAGCCAAGACTCTGAGTGAGCGTTTCGGCAAAGTCCTTCAAAAACGCCAGTCCATGACAATCAATCGCCAAGATGCTTCCACCTCTATCAACACGCAGATGGACAGTCTGATTCCTGCCAGCAAAATATCTGGCTTGACACAGGGTATGTTTGTCGGTGCCGTCTCAGACAATTTCGATGAGCGTATTGACCAGAAGATCTTTCATGCAGAAATAGTTGTCGATACCGAGAAAGTTTCAAAAGAAACCAAAGCCTACAAGCCAATCCCCATTATCACTGACTTCACCGATGAGAAAGGCAATGACAATATGGATCAGATGGTCAAAGAGAACTATATCCAGATAAAAAAGGATGTTAAGGATATTGTGTCTAATGAACTAAAACGTATCGCTGAGGATCCTAGTTTAGCACATTTAACAAAGAAATGATTTTTAGGGGATGTGCTTCTTGTTGAGCACATCCCCTAAAGATTTCAAAACATCGGGAACTATATATAAAGTAGCAAACTTAGACTTTAATTACCATATGTTTAATGACGGATATTTAACAATGGTTATACAATAGAATTCCTTAATAAAATCTCCACGGCAAATGATCATCTCCGCGTTTCCACTCACGCCAGAAATCCCAAATGTGTTCAATCATTAAGTCCGTCTGAAGTGAGGTATGCACTATATTCCCATTTTTATCATAGATTACTTTGATATTCTGTTCAAATGATTTAAATGGTACTTTAACCTTTGCAATCCTTCCAATAGCATTTTTAGGATTTTGGTTATCATCTAAGATGGTACCAAAATCCGGTTTTTCTTCAGAACGATAGCTCCCATTACTAAGCATATCAGAAACGGCATTAATTGGATCATAAATACTGTCCAATTTGCTAATGCTGATGATTTTGACTTTTGTTGCAGGATAATGAGTCTGCAGGAACTCTTCTAATTGCGCTTCTTCCTCAGACTTCATACATCCAGTTATTAACAATAAAGCCAAACAGATTATTACATTGATCATTATATTCTTCATTTTCTGATAATTTGTTGTAAGATTGTTTTGTTATTGATTATTGTTGTCGAATGGACTTTCATATTTTCCTTTAATCTGTACTTCTTTATATCATCATTACTAATATAAGTATAGGCATGAAAGAAATTTTCTCCATTTAGTATAACAACATTGTCAGAAATAGAATCAATATCACATTCTATAACCACACTTTCTCTACCTTCATATGTTGTTGATACTTGTCTTTTTACTTGGTAATAGTCATTATATCGGTACGGAATAAACAACTCAATTATTAGATTATTATGTATTGAATCTGAAGATATGACAATTCCATCCGCTTCAATTGTAAAAGGATACGGAATTTTATAAGTTGCATAACATATGATAGCAAAAAAAACGGTAACGATCATCGTCCCAGTACGTACTAAAATTGGAGGTATCTGACCCATGACATGCCTTACTTTCTCGCTTCTTAATTCGATCTTCTCTATATCCATATTAACAATAATTCAATTTCCTAATTCCAATTGATTCTTGACTAGATTGTAATATGTCCCTCGCTTTGCCGTCAGGGACTTGTGATTTCCTGTCTCAACAACCTTTCCCTTGTCCATGACTATTATCTGGTCTGCATTCTTTACTGTGCTTAGGCGATGGGCAACTACCACGACAGTCCTGCCTTTGTAGAATGTGCTCAGTTTCTCAACGATGGCACGTTCATTGCTTGCATCCAAAGAATTTGTCGCTTCATCAAGGAAGATGAACTTCGGATTCTTATATACTGCACGTGCAATCAAGATACGCTGCTTCTGACCTTGGCTTAACCCCATTCCGTCCCTTCCAATATTTGTATTGAACTTCAACGGGAGAGCCATAACAAAGTCTTTGACATTAGCGATTTCGGCAGCCATTTCAAGTCTTTCCTCATCTATCTCGCCATCATCAACCGCAATATTCCTTGCAATAGATTCGGAGAATATGACACCATCTTGCATGACAACGCCGCATTGCCGCCGCCACCATTTCAGGTTGTATTCGGATATGTTGTGGCTAGCAATTGTTATCTCACCATTCATTACTGGGTAATACCCCAGCATGAGTTTTATCAGTGTGGTCTTGCCACTTCCTGATGCCCCCACGATGGCCGTGATTTTCCCATCTGGGATATGAATGTTCACGTCCTCAATGGTCTTCGACAGGGCATGAGGGTCATATTTGAAGTCAATATTGCTCAATTCAATATCATGACATTCATTGTCAAACTCTGTTCTTGAACGATTGTAATCTTCCTCATTATCCTTCTTGTGAATCTCATTGATACGCTCAAGACTTATCTTTACATCCTGTACGGAATATATGAAGTGCATAAGTTGCTCTATAGGGCTGTTCAGCTGACCTATGATATACTGCACGGCCAACATCATACCAAGTGTAAGGCTTCCATTGATGACTGCCGTCGCCGAGACAACTGTAATGATAATGTTCTTCATTTCATTGATGAAGATGCTTCCAGCCTCCTGCGTTTGTTGGAGTTTCAGACTCTTCATCTGAATGTGGAACAGGTCTGCCTGTACATCCTCCCATTCCCAGCGTCTGCGCTGTTCGCAGTCTTGCAGTTTGATTTCCTGCATGGAGGTTAGGAATTGATAGGTTTTATTGTTGTTTGCTGCCTGTTGCTCAAAGAGTTCATAGTCAATAACCTTACGACGTCGCAAAAACAGTGCCATCCATCCGCCATACAGAATGCTTCCAATAAGAAATATAAAAAAGATAAGCCTATTATAGACCAACAGCACGCAACTGAAAACAGCAAAGCTAATCATAGAGAATGCCACATTTAATGTCTGCTGTGTCAGGAATGAGTTAACCCGTGAATGATCACCGATACGCTGCATCAAGTCGCCCATCAATTTCGTATCGAAGAAAGACATAGGAAGTTGAAGCAACTTGATAAAGAAGTCGCTTACTAATGATATATTGATACGCATCGAAATGTGTAGTAAGAGCCATCTACGGATAAAATCTACAGATGTCCGGCTGAGTGTGATGACAAGTTGCCCAATCAAAATTAGCCCGATAAAGCCTATATCTTTGTTTTTGATGCCAATATCGACGATATTCTGGGTAAGGAATGGCAATGCGAGTTGTAGCAAGCTACCGACAAACAGGCCAAGTATTATCTGGAAGAAATACTTTCGATATTGCTTGATATAGCCGAATAAGAACTTGAACGGCTTTTCTGTTCGTGTTTCATGTTCGTTGGTGTTATCGTAAAAAGCCTGTGTTGGCTCAAGAAACATGGCAATTCCTTTTCCTTCTTTCCCTTGTCCCATTTCTATCCAATGCTGTTTGAATTCATCTGTTGTGTAAGTTATCAATCCTTTCCCCGGGTCAGCAACGTAAAATTTGCGCCCTTTCTTTACTTTGTATAAGACAACAAAATGATTCTGGTTCCAATGTAGGATACATGGAAACGCAGCGGAAGATAATTCGTCAATTGTTAAACGACAACTAATAGTATATAATCCAATTTTAACGGCTGCGTCTCTGATGCCAAGAAGGGATACCCCTTCTTTAGACGCATAACATATATCAGATAAGCACTTTTGATTATACCTCTTACCATAATATTTGCATATCATCTGAATACACGCTACTCCGCATTGCATGGAATCTTTTTGTTTGATAAACGGATTCTTATTTAGCATATATTATACAATTATTGAGTATAAGCCATTACCAATTTCTCTCAGATTGTTCGTAACATACATATTATATCTTAATGGATTATCCTTAATTTCAATTATACGATCAGCAGTGCATTTCCAAAGTTGCCTATAGGAAGAACTATTGATTATAGAAAGAATGTTCATATCCTTATCCATAATGTTCCCAAAAGTTTGATTGTTTTTCAAACAGTTTTTGATATTCCCAAATTTATCAATACAAAGGCGTTTATAATAGTAGGGGTTGAATGAATGTGCGAGAATAAAATATTTTAGGTCGAAAATGCAATTCTTTGCATAATTGTTATTTGAAGTACAGAGTTCATTATAACTACTCTTGACATAATGAAAGTATTTTCCGCCAAATGTCTTACTTCTTGAAAAAGGTGCCCCATAGAAAATAATACTACTTATTATGTCTGCCTCTTTATTCTTACATATGTTATAAAAGAGATTCTTTTGTTTGTAATTTGCAACGAGTTGGGTACTTTTGATAGTGCTATTGTATATTTGAGAAAGCACATACTCTATTTCTTGAGCAGTTATCATTTCGGGTATTCGTATTTCCAAGAATTTAACTAGCAATTTATTGATAATGGATAGAGCAGCATTGCTATTATATTGGTGGGAGTATTCAATCACCATGTGTTTTATATGCTCTGGTGAAGAATAATTAAAATCAATATTGGGGAAGATATCCGTTTTCTGTTTAACTCCGATTATACCTTTGTCTTTAAAATATGAAATGGTTTCTTGAAGCAGATCCAACTGGTCTGAATAAATTCTTTCTATTTCGGAGATGCTGTAATCTCCAAATAGGTTGATAAGCGAAATGATACTATCAGTTATGTATGTGATAGTAGATTTCTGAGCGTTATAAATGATGCTCGATGTACTTCCTGTTACTATGAAACAATAAGGAAAAATGAAATAATGTAAATTATTTGTCATGACTGATTACGATATTAGAAAATGGAATCGTCGGCATAACGACCCGATACTGTTTTGCTTGATGACATTCACTTATCGTGAACGCATCTTTTCTATGTAGTTCTTTGACATCCGAGGTCTTCATCTTATCCATTTTATGGTAAAATAAAGGCAACTTACGAAGTTCTTCTTTGCAAAAGATATTGTCTTGTTCCATTTTTAATAAGCCATTTAGCTATAAGTTTCTCTAAATCAAAATTGCAGCGATTGCTTGGCGCCATAAATTGCCCTACGGGATTAACTTCTATGAATGTAAATTCACCATCCACTGTCTTAATTATATCAAGAGATCCCGTGTTAAGGGATAATTTGTTCATGAATAATTTTATTTTATTTTCTATCTCATAGGGAAATTTAAACGGAATCCATCGGATATGTTCAGACCCGAAAATTCTTTTCACATCATCATAATTTTTGTCATCAACTATAATGGCGCTTGCATATATGTTTCCATCCAAATAAAATGCTCTTATCTCAAAATCTTTATTGACTTTCTCTTGAATTAAAGAGGGGAAAAATATATCGCATTCAAGTTGAGTTATATCTTCGACACTAATAGAGTTTGTATATACGTTATAAGTCGTGTCTCTCATAATATAGTAACCAGAGAAACGTATCGGTTTTATTATGGAAGATGGATATTTTGACAAAAAATTCACAAGATCTTGTTTGTTATTACTTATCAAACATTTTGGCACTTTTAAACCACAATCCTGAGCATACAGAATAGATGTTAACTTGTCAATACTAACATTATAAGGTGCTGGAAACCAAATCTTTTCTTTTAACAAGAAGAAAATATGTTTAATTAGGTCATTAAGTTCATACTTTAATTCGAATAAAACTTGGCTCATTGGATACCCAGATCTTAGATTCAGATTAATGTTATCTTCAAATCTTCTGAAATAAACACAACGTACTTCTTTTATCAAGTCAACTCCATTAAATATTATTCGTCTATTAGTGATATCTATTGACACTTTTGAAGAGTCATAAAGATCTTGCTGGGTGAGTTTCAGGAATGGAGCCTTGTAGTATAGAAGCCAATCAATGACTGGATCCGTACATTGCTCATATCCGAAAAAAGACAATATTAAAATCATTCCTATCTGATTTAAATTTCTTAAGATACTCCTTTGTTTATGGAGTACCTTAAGAAATGTTTTAGAACCTTAGAATTCAGTTCTGTGAACTGGTTCTATGATTGGTTGCGGTGTTCTCATTACCTTGGAAGGTGTCGTTGTTGTCGGAATCGTGATGCTGCGAATCCTCAGATGGAGTTGTGTCCTGAGTGATTGAGCAAGCCCCACCTTTGACATTGTTCAGTTCGGAAGTGTTTAACTTCTCAATGTCAGCAATGCTGACAAGTTCTTTCTTTTTCATACTTTAATTTCTTTTGTTAGAGTTAATACTGAAAAGCGTTACCCGGATTAGATTCATGAAAGGTGTCGTTGTTGTTGGAATCATGATGTTCTGAGTCTTCTTCAGAAGTACTCTGTGTAAACGAACAAACGCCGCCTTTGACGTTGTTGAGCTCGGAAGCATTCAGCTTCTCAATGTCAGCGATGCTGACCAGTTCTTGTTTTGCCATAATTTTAAAATTTTAATAAATGAAACTTATATGCGGTTTCGCTCCTTGAACGAAATCGTTTTGCTATTGGTCTTGAGTTTTCTGTTGCCCCACTTGTAAGTAACACTTATGCGCAGGTATCTGGAATCGTAGTAATTGTTGTAGCTTTGAATGTTGGCAACCGATTCTTTTTTCCGCTTGACAAGGTCCTGTCTGAATATGTCATTGGCATATATGTTTACTATCAGATTGTCGTCCAGAAATGAGCCTTTCAAGCCAGCGTTGAAATTTGCGTAACTGTTGTCGTATGTCACACCTACATGATATGGGAAGTTATGAGAATAGTTCAAGAACAGTTGAAAACGCCGTTCTTTATCGAAGGATATGGTATTGTTGATGCGGAAATCGAAAGAACTTCCGTTTTGAGCAATATATCCATCAGCCTTTATTTCTGAACGGTTATAGACATAGTTGCCAGCAAGGAATGTGCTCCACCAGCTGAACATACGCAGGTTATATGATAGGTTTATTCCGAATTGGCGATTGTTATATATATTCTCGTATGTGCTGTATGTGGTGTTATCATCGTTCACATACATCATCTGCCCATAAGCATTATCTTCCCATTGATAATAGATGGTCGCAGATAAATTACTTCTGAAAAGATAGTTCAGTTCCACATTGTCGGCATACGATGGTTTCAACTGAGGGTTGCCTTCGTCGATATTATTGGGATTGGTGTACCATTTGAACGGGTTGATAGCCCGGAAATAAGGTCTGTTGATTCGCCGTGCATAGTTGATATTAAACATGTTTGACGGATTTACGGTGTACGACAGATATACGGTTGGAAATAACTTGCCGTAATCTGCTTTCACATCCTCGACATAGCTATGCGGGGTGATTCCTTTCACAAATGTATGTTCGTAACGCAGTCCTGCCTGAATAGAGAAATAGCTGTTGAGACTGCGCTTTGCACTGACGTATCCGGCTATTGTCTTTTCGTTATAGTCAAAC
>JAEEGK010020049.1_pt1 | contig 14265 bp, 13 predicted proteins | sample 8958771 | NCBI WGS metagenome assembly JAEEGK01 (sample SAMN16246547, study PRJNA631951) | gut metagenome | biome: gut microbiome; feature: rumen; material: SC-attached | host: Bos | place: Iran: Karaj | collected 2018-10
AGTGAGCCTGGACCTGGGCTTCGACTACTACGGGAGCAAGGATTTCACCCGCGTGTTCTACCGCACCATCAGCGACCAGAAGCCCTTCCTGGACAACGGCATCCCGTCCGTGATGTTCACCTCCGGCATCACCCTCCGGAACAACAAGGTCACGGACAATGCGGAATCCCTGGACTACGGCATTCTCCGCCGCCGCGTCCTCGCGATGTTCTATTATCTCGTGCGCGTGATATGAGGCGCGTCCTGACCGCCGCCACCGCCGTCCTCCTGCAGGTGTGGCAGCTGCCGCAGAACCTCGCCGGAATCGTCTTCGGCTGGTTTTTGAAAGGCAAACGGCGCTACCGCAACCTCCCCGGGATCCCGGAGGAAATCCACGTGATCGGCGCCTCCAATATGTACGGGGGCATCTCTTTGGGAAACTTCGTCTACTGCCGGCCGCCCATTTACGGCCAGATGGCCCTGCACGAGTACGGCCACTGCCGCCAGTCCCGCATCCTGGGACCTTTCTATCTGCTGGTGATCGGCATTCCTTCGCTGTTATGGGCCCTCTGGTGGCATCCCGGCCGCTCGGTGGGCTATTACAGCTTCTTCACCGAACGCTGGGCGGACCGCCTGGGCGGGGTCAAGAGACCATGATCTGGCATTTCAGATGTCACGGAGCAGAGATATTGGTTTTCGTTGATTGCCCTGCTGATGTCCATCGGAACGTGGCGCAAGAAGGGACCCCCTGGGAATGATCAAGTCGATGCCGACGGTCCCTTCTCCGCCTACGCCACCATGGACTGTAAAGCCCAAGGCTTCTCCCGCGCAGCGGTGATGGAACTGACTTGGGGAATCAGGCTGTAGCCGTCGGATGCTTTCTTAAACCATTTCCAGAATCCTCCGCGCCACTTCCTCGGGATGGTCCACGAGCAGCTGCCCATGGTTCATTTTTGGAAAGACTGCGATGTGGGCCGACGGACAGATCGTTAGCAGATGCTTTGTCTGGGGGCGGGCCACGAAGGCTTCGAGCGTGCCGTGCCAGTAGTGGATGTCGGGGCCGGAGATGGATTCCAACTTATTGGTATATACAGATTTGTATCCGTCCAGGACGGCACGGCCGCCACCAAAAGGATACACCTTGCGGCACTCGTCCAGAAGCACGTCAAAATAGTGGGAATGGAACACCCGCCGCCAGAATCCGGTCCAATGATAGCAGGTCCAGACATTGGCGCACTGGTAGTAACGTAACGGGCCCACGAGCCACCTCGGAAGCGGCAGCAAAGGCGCCGCATCCAGGATGGCATGGTCGATGACGACTTCGTTCCGCTCCAGCACGCGGGAAAGAATCTTCCCGCCCAGGGACAAGCCATAGGCACAGTCCAGGCGACCTCCCTGGCACGCCTTGACATACGCAATCACCTGCGCAGCCTGGTCGTCGATGGAGGTAAAACATGTATAGGTTCCGAGCGTGAAGCCATCGACCTGGACGGCGATGATACGGAAGCGGTCTTCCAGCAGGCCGATGAGCGGCAGGAAAATCTCAAAGGACACGCCCAGGCCCGGAATGAGCAGGAGCGAGGGAGCGTCTTCCCTTCCGAATACCTTGAAATCCATCACTTAAGGAAATAGCGGGGAACCCGTCACGTTTTTCATGATACAAAGCTGGATCTATTCGAGCATCCGGCTCTTGAAGTCGTCGATGTCATCCTGGCTGATTCCGACCTTGGTGACAAGATAGTTTTCGATCTTGTTCTGGAATGTATCCCCCTCCTGGCCTCTCAGGAAAGCGATACCTTCACGGAAATCGTAGTCGGTCGGTTTACCGGTCCTATACCTTCCCCCAACTGACCCGCAGAAGGAGGTGAGCTCATAATCGATGGAGCAGTCTTTTTCGGAAACACCGAGAAGACCTTCTATCAGCATAGAGATGTAACCGGTCCGGTCCGCACCGCTATAGCAATGAAAATAGACGGCTTTGCCCGATTTGACCGTATTGAAGAAGGCCATGACGACTTCATAGACTTTTTCTTTTACAGTCAAGTCCGGGAAGTTATTGCTGTCCATAAATCCAGGTGCGGTATAATCGATGGTCTGCGGCAAGGGACGATTGCGGTTATAGCTTCCATCGCTGCCAAAACTGGTCCCGATCGTCTCACCGTTTCGAAGATCGATGTCTCTTCCGACTTTCATAAACTCAAGCAAGATAGGCCATTCGGCATCCTGTGTCGTCTTGTCCATGTTCGTGCCTCTGAATAAGTGGCCGTATTTGATGGTCTTCTTGACCCCCTTGTCCACCGCTTCGAGTCCACCCAGATCGCGACAGTTATTGGCGTATCCTCTGCCCTTTGAGCTACTGACCTTGAGCATACGGCGACGGCCGGAGGTGCTGAAATAACCCTTCTCCCAGATTTCGTCGTTCTCGGAAACCGTATAATAATAAGTACGGCCGGGGATGAGGTTGTACACTTCGGCGGACGTCGCCGCCACCGACGCATCCTGCTTCCAGACCGGATTCTTCAGGGAATTGTCCTCGAAGATGGAGATGACGGTGTTGTTGGAAGCCGCATCGGCCCAAGTAATGCGCACAGGAGCAGGGCAGTCCTTCCTGTCGATGGAAGCGTAGGTTCCGGAGATGTACTTATCCATGACAGTCTTCTCCGCGTCGTCGGTGTCCGAATAGGACGTAATGGCGTCGTTCAAATAAGCCGTCAGCGCCTCGTTCTCCAGATTGAAGTCGCCCAAGTTCACCCAGCCACCCGCCGCATTCCGGATGCGCAGGGAATAGTTGGTGGATGCAGTGAAGTAACTGTCCGATTTGGAGGCGGTTGCCGTGATGGTCGCAGTGCCGGCACCCATGATCTTGATCTTGCCGTTCTCGATCTTCGCAACGCTCTCGGGTTCAGCGGTGTAGGTCACGGTCGTATGAGCGTCGATGACCGGTTGCGGTTCATAGCTCCCGCCGATCTCATAGTCCTCACCCAAGGACCAGGTGACGGTCCCTTCCCCGAAATAAGGGTACTGCCTCTGCTTGACCGGACCTTCGTTCCGGACGAACAGGTACATATTGGCAGAATCGTCGCCAAGCGAGAAGGCCCCGGCAGAGTATCTCAAAAGATGTTTGTTGTTTGCCGTCATAGTCAACACCCCGTCGTTCGACAACTTGAAGGTCGTACGATAGCTCGCCTCGGTCGTGGAAGCCACGAAAACGGACTGGGACATAGAGACCACAAGGTAATAGTCGACCAGTCCGTCCGCTTCCGGGACCAAGATGGCGAACTTTTCGTCCTGCTGGTTGTTGAGCAGGATCCGGTAGCCGTCCACCTCGCTCGCCTCGATTTCGTCCTCGTCAATAGTGACGTCCGAGGCGTTGCTAGTGGTCATGAAAGAAGTCTTGTTGGTATTCAGGACGGGCTTGAACACCTTCGGGGTCACTCCGTCGTCATAAACGATGACATACTCCCCGCTCGTGTTGATCTGGTTGGGGGAGGTAACTCGGACGTACTGGGGAGTAGTCTTTAGTCTCTTGATTTTCAGGGTGTAAGAGGCCGTTGCCGCATTATACTTTTCATCCTCATCCACCGTGGCTGTGATGGTGACGGTACCGGTGGTGAGAGGTTTCACTTGGCCGTTGGCATCGACAGTGGCAATCCGGTCGTCGCTGGAGGAATAGGTCGCAGTCGTATAGGTCCCGGAAAGAATCGGCGTCTCCGGGTTGTCCCCCAAGTAGCAGGTCACCTCCTCCGAACTGAAGCCGAGACCGCGGTCGAGCTTGCCACCCATCATATAAAGATGCACGCCGACACCTCTTCCGGTACCGCCGATCTTGAAGCGGTCGGTGTTGTTGCCGCCAGGCTCCCTGTAATACAGAACCTGGTCCGTGGCGGTGGGAGCGCCCACCTGGGTTGTACTGAAGCAGAAGCCGCCATTGTTGACGACAGTCAGCGCGTAGGGGTATTTTACGTCAGAAGCGGCATCGACATAGGCGAGCCCGGCCGCGCTGTTGTTGGTATAGTCGCAAACGAGGTATTTGCCGTCGTTGAACTTCAAGTAGTACTTGTCGCCGTCGTTTTCAACAGTGAATTCGTATGCGGCCATGGAGCCGTCGGTGTCGGTGATGACCCCGCTTTCCGGCGCAACAGTCAGATAGGAACCGTCGGTCGCTCCCTTGAACATTTTGGAATCGTTGACATCAACAATCAGGTAGGTGCTGCCGACGGAGAGCGTGGAAGTTTTGGCGTACTTGACGGGCTTCGTCATCGCTTTGACCGCCGCGATCCGGAGCACCCCATTCCGGGCGATGGACAGATCGGCCGACGTCTCCTTGACAAATTCATTCCCCTCGGAATCGGTCACCGTCAGCTTGAAGCCCTTTGTGAAGTTTGTCGGAGGGACTACCATCCAGAACTGAACGGCCTCCTCTTTCGTCGCACCCAGTTTGACCGGAGTCGCGCAGTTGAGCGTAATCGAAGTCCCTGCGGTCCTCTCCATCTCAATCGAAGGAACGGCACCTACCGCGGGCGTTGTTATCGCTTTGCCGGAAAGAAGTTCGCCGTTGTTGCCCTCGAGTTTGATGGACTTTACGGCCACACCTTCCCCGTAAAATTTCAGCACGAGGTAACCGCCCACATTCTTGAACCTCAGCAGATGGTCCTCTGTGGCGGAGACCATCGTATTGGCGCCGGGGCCGAATGAACCTTCCCTGTATGCCTGTTCAGCGGGAAGCGTCAGCGTCAGGACGCCCTCTTTGTTAACTTTTGTGTCTTTCAGATAAGGATAGACGGCGCAGATGTACGACAGCGGTTCCTCCGGTCCGTCGCCCTCCGAGAGTTTTTCGAAGGTTCCGGAGTTTTCACCGGTCTCCCCGCCAAACTCATACTGCTGATTATGGCTGGTCTTGTTGAAGATGGAAATCTGATCCTTTTCGTCCCAGAGAATCTTTATCTTGTCATCGACATAAACTTTAGTTTCGGGCTCCGAATAGGACTCCAGCTCTGCGTAGAAAACATCATCCTCGAAAAAAACAGGGGCCTTCGTGTCCAGTTCATGGACGGAGCAAGACACTGCCAGCAGGAAAAACAATGACAGCAGGAATAAACCCTTTTTCATTAAAGATATTAATTATGTCGTCAATGGTAAATTAAATGCAAATATAGAAAATGATTGGGAAAACGTGCCTATCACGACAAAAAAACTCCCATATTTTAATAAGTGCTTGATTGTATTGATGGAAAGAAAGACTCAAACCAGTGACATACCGGTCTAAGATTTCATTGAATCGATCAGGCCCTTCCTCCAGCGGATGAGGAACCGCACACCCGCGGAAAGCAGTCCCGCCCCGAGCCCGAGATAGAACCAGGCGAAGAAAGACTGCAGGATGCCGGGAACAAACTTGAGCGTAATCCCCAGCGTAATCATAAAGGCGATGATGAGATACCCCTTGAGGCTGAATGTCTTGTAGATGGGCTCCGTGGGCCCCGGCAAGGCCTGGATCCGCTCCGAATACTTCCGCACGATGCCCGTGAACATCAGATAGAATGCCGCGAACACCAGCAAGGACGACGGAATCATCCACCCCAGCTTCCCGGGCGCCGCCTTCAGGTAATTGACCACCCCCGTGACCGCGATCTTCGTCCCGATCGCCGTCCACAGCAGCCCGTTCACGGCCAACAGATGTATCTTCCTGACCTTGCACATATTGCTTCCGTCCCAAAGATAGCCATTCATCGCCGAATAGCCAAATGCCGGGCCTCCCCTTCTCCCCACCAAAACGGTCTGGAGCACTTTCGCCATTCTACGCACTCAATCGCAGCAGACCCCGGTTTACAAAGTGGTGTCTGGCACATTTCAACGCACAGAAGGCCGATTCTGCACCAGACCGATTTGGCGACGACGTATTTCGGAGGCCGGAGGCCGACGGAGGGAGTCCGGGGGACTTTCCGTTAGCATATGTAAAAAGAAAACAGTTTGAAGATCCGTAAACTTGGAGGCGAAGCCGACGGAGGGGGTCCGGGGGTCTTCCCTTTAGCATATGTAAAAAGAAAACAGTTTGAAGATCCGTAAACTTTGGAGCGAAGCGACGGAGGGGGTCCGGGGTCTTCCCCCGGTATAATAAAAGGTAATGATGCAAAAAACAGTTGGTAGCATTACTCTTTCTTCTTTCCATTTTCCGCGTTAAAGTTCAAATACCACTTGATGAAGTTCTTGTGGTGTTCTAATGAAAGTCCCCGGTGTAACCTCATATGGTCTTTGAGGTGTCCGAAGAATGACTCAAGGCCATTTGAAGTCTTCGGCACATCCGGATGATCAATGAACCGGAACATGTCAGGAAGGGCGTGCCAGATATGAAAGTACGCCTTGCGGATGTTGTCATGCGTATATGACTTTTCTCCCGTAGTAGGAGATACGGATTTCTCCTTGAGGAACTCTGAGTATTCATCATACCACGCGCTTAGGCAACGCTTCCAATACAGTTCGTCGTTGTGGGTTTTTATCCGGCTTATTTGGCAGACCAGGCGACGAAGTTCTATGCCGGCTGCACTCTTTGGGTGCTGTGTGATCCAGCTCAAGCATTCTCGTTCTATATGTGCCAGGCATCTCTGCCTTATGGCGTCAGGAAAAGTATATTTGACGGCTCTGATGATGTCCTGTCCGCCATCTGAGGTGACGCTATCAACCCTGATCTTCATTCTTTTAAGCGCTTTTAAATCAGCGATGATTTCCAGTTCTCTCTCATCGTCCGTCAGTCGGTAGAACAGAGTCGCCTTAATGTTGTTTGCCCGATAGACAATCAAGCAGACCTTGTTGGGGAACCATGTTCCATCTATCAGGAGGTTGACTTTTTCATACTTCCGGATCTTCCAGGATGGCGCCTCATCCAGATACTCATAGAACCATGTCTTGAGCTGGCGAACGCTATAGCCGCTCAACTCTGAGATCTGTTCGACAGTCTGCTTCCCTTCTATCCACCAGCGGAACCAGACAAATCTATTCGCACGGCTCACATCCTTTCTACGGAATGTGAACATACACCCACAATTCTTGCATTTGTAACGCTGATGACCGTCTCGTCGACCCCATTTTATTACGTCCAAAAAGCCACAGTACGGGCATCTTTCACGCCTCGATTTTGCCATAGAAAAAGTAGTTTGATGAAACGCGTTTCATCAAACTACTCATAATCATATAGAAATCAAATAGTTAGATGATGTTTCACCAACCACTTTTTGCACCTATACCTACACCGACCTTCGTTCCATTCTCGGCGTCATGTCCCAGGAAGACCCGGGCGAGTTTGACCGTAAACTGGCCCTGCAGATCATCCGGGAGGAATTGACCAACGGCAATTGAAATCACCAATAATACAATCTGTCTACCATGAAACTATCAAGTTGGATTCCCGTTTTGAGTATTGTCCTCCTAGGAGTCACATCCTGTGGCAATCAAGGCAATCGTAACAAGGCGTTGACCGATGTAAGCGGTGATATGGATTCCTATCTGAATTCCGGTGTCAACGCCATCGAGCAGTCCCTGCCCGAGATTATGGTCATTCCTGCAGACCAGACGCTCCAGAGTTTCGGGGCATTGAAAACCCAGTCGATAAACGGAAAGAGTTATGTCCTGCGCGATTACCAGAGATACATTAATGCCGACGACCGGTTCAGACGGATTGTCTCCTCAATCCAGCAGGCTTTCATCGCCAAGTCCTATCCGCTCACTGATTTCGAACAGACGCTGAAATCCCTGGATACACAGGAGGCCGAAGACATGGCCGACGACATCGGCAAGGATTCCAAGACACTGCTTCTGATGACGGCAAGGCCCGATATTATTCTGGAACTCAATTACTATTCGAATAATGCACAATCGGACCCCATGTCATACAACTATAGCAATGCGGGTGTCAAGAATGTCAGCTATACCCTTTCCGCCATTGATGCCTATACGAACAAGACCGTAGCCACGATCACTTCCAGCAATATGAAAGGGGAATCCACAACGGAGGCGATTCAAAAGGATATTACCAAACAGATTCCCACGATGATGACTTCCATTCAGTCCTATTTCTCGGATATTCTCACCCGGGGCCGGGAAGTGAGTGTGCGGATCAATGTGGATGCCGGTTCAAAGATCAAACTCACCGACGAAAGCATCGAAGGAGATACCTATGCCGATTGGATCATTGATTACATGAAGAGCCATACAGTCAAGGGAAACCACAAGCTTCAGACAAACACGGCCAAGGAATTGACCTTTGCGAATGTCAGGATCCCTCTCCTCAATGAGGACGGGACACAATATGGCGTTTATGACTGGACTCGCGATCTCCAAAAGAATCTGCGGGCAAATCTGGGGCTCAGCTGCACAAACCGGTCTCAGGGGCTTGGGGATATTGTATTGACCATTAAGAAATTATAAAAATGCGCAACTCATTATTCCTTCCCCTGTCCATATTGATGACTCTTGCAGTGGTTTCTTGTGGAAACAATGGAAACAATAATAATCAACGGAGAGATGCCGGCGGTGTCAAGTTCGCACCCAAGGAAAGGGTTTCATCCCTGAGCGAGTCCGAGCGGGCTGCGGCGCTGGACAGAAAACGGGCCGAACTGGGCGACGTCAACATGGACGAACTCCTTGTCTCGCATGGCATCAAGTTCTCGATTTTGGAGCCGGAACTCGGAGACGAGATTACGCAGGGGGTTGCAGATGCCGTTTGCAGCAAACTGCTTCAGATTGCCGCCAAGAATGGCATCAGTGGCCTCGGAACCAATCCTTCCTTCGTTTTCGGTGCGAGAATCAACCCCATCGACCGCTCGGCAACAGGAACAGCCCCCCAGCGGATGATCGTCAAATACAAGCTTACATACTTGGTCGGGAACGCCGCTACCGGTGATGTCTTTGCATCACAGACGCAGGAGATCTCCGGGGTTGGAGAGAGCTTTGAGGATGCCGCCATGAAGGCCGTACAGGAAATGGAAAACACTCCCGAGTTGCAACAAATGCTGGCCTCCGCGTCCGAGAGAATTGTTGACTACTATACGAATCACATGGACGATTTCAAACGAATGGTCGAGAGCGAAATCAGCAAAGGCAATTATGAACTCGCACTCGCTTATCTGTCCTCGGTTCCGGATGTTGCAGGAAAATGCAGCGATTATGCTACAACCCGCCAGAAGGATGTGTCAGATATCATCTTCGCCCAGAAATCTGCCGAACTGTATGCCGATATGCAATCCGCGGTTACGGAAGCCGGGGATGAGTTTAATCCCAGGGTGGGTGCCTGCATGCGTCTGATACCAGCCCGCAGCGTCGAATACGCCAAGGCTGAAAAGTTATATGAGCAATACACCAAACGCATAGATGACCGCATTGCCCATGAAAGGAAGATGGCCCTGTCCGAACAAGAACATCAGCAGCGATTGGATATGGAGAAACTGGAAATGGAGAAAATGATGGCTCCGCTGAAACTCAAGGCCAATACGGACATTGCCGTTGCCCAGGCAAAAGCCGAGGGGAAGAAGAATGCCAATACCGGAGGCTTTCTGGGTCTTGGAAAGTTCTGGGATGGGTGTTTCGGGCTGCTTAACAGAGCACTTGACTAAATGATGCAGACCTATTTATTTTATCTGATATATGAAGAAGTTTTATTTACTTTCAATCCTAGTATGTATGATTTGTGGGTGCGGAAACTCCAACTCTACCAAAAACAAAGAAGCGAATTATGGAGAAGACTACGAGAAAGCTTGTTATGCACATGATTATGAGGCCGCGCATCAAATCTTGTCCGTATTACGGCAGAATGCAATTAGTAATGCTGCTTTAGAGGACTCATTCAGAACAACTCGGTCCGAATACCTCTCTGCACTCGAAACCGTATATACAAGCGAGTTGACTTATATCGTTTTGAACTTTCCGGAAGATTCAGAGCTTCGTATCTCTCTCCGAATGAATGAATTACAGCCCCTTGGAGTGAGGCCTTCCACGGATAGATTAGATTTAAGGGAATGGGACATCCTTGATGAAGCTAGAGATGGGATTTATGTTTCAGGTTATGATAATAATTCATACAGATTGTGGCTTTTATCATATAATAACATATGTAGGAAACTATTGGACTTAGCCATAAGTGCCAAGAATCAGCATTTAGCCCAGAAGGCGGTTTTATTAGTAAAAGAAAATGTTGATATAGAACATGTACCCTATAGCATTTATTATTCCATGAAACTTGTGAATACCGATCGTGATTCGATAAAGAGCGAATACGATAAAGCCGTGGAGTCAGGCTTGTTCGACTAGTTTCTCTAAAAGATCTAACAAAACGGCACGGATGACTCTAGACCAAAGAATGTTTCAGGATTTTTCCGAAAGATTAAGCAGAAAACCCATCTCTGAGGCTATCAAACTATCGGCCGTTGCCCAAGCAAACATCGAGGGCTCTTGGAAAACTCTGGGACGGTGTTTCGGGCTGCTTAACAGAGCACTTGACTAAAATGCAAACCATCTTTTTTACTGATATATGAAGAAGTTCATTTTATTTTCATTCTTGGTATGTATGATTTGTGGGTGTGGAGGCACCAACTCTAGCCGAGAACTTGAGGAAATTGAAAAAGCTTGTTACGCAAACGACTATGAGGCGGCACATCAAATCCTGTCCAAATTACGGCAGAATGCCATAGATAATGCGAGTAAGCGTTCTTACAGTGAAAGCCGGGCAGATTACCTTTCTGCTCTAGAGACCGTTTATACAAGCGAGTTAACATATATAGTATTGAACTTTCCAGAAGATGCTGAGCTTCGTATAAAGGTCCGGATGAACGAAATACAGGCTCTTGGAGAGAGGCCTGCCTCAGACAAGGAGCTCTCTCATCATAAAAAAGATTTTGCGGATTCTCCTAAAAATGCTACTAAAGGTTATGAATACAACTCATACAAGTTATGGGCTCAAACATATAATGCCATATGTCGTAAACTATTGGATTTGGCCATAAGTGTCAAAAATCAGAATTTGGCACAGACGGCAGTTTCCATGACGAGAGAGAATCTTAGTTTTGATTCCAGTCGCTATAGAAATGCTAGATATAGAGTACAGGTCGTGTACACCGATCGTGAATCGATAACTAGCAAATACGAAGATGCCGTGAAGTCGGGTTTGTTCAACTAGTGTTTCAACTATGCACTATAACTCACGATGAGTAATTTCAATAATACGTTAAAATCTTTTGTTAGAGTCATTTGGCATGGGAATAGTTTCTTCCTGCCTTTTGAAGCAGATATTTATGTCGACAAGAACGGAGACTTGGTTATTGATTTATGGGATAGTGAGCACTATGTCATAGCAGATGGTGTAAAATGTCATCATTGCTTGAGTTACAATGCCCGGGAAAACCTTGTCAAGAGTTGGCCGGAAGAGGTTGGCGGGTCATGTAATTATCACGAATATCACTTTGGAGACAAACATCTCTTTCAGAAGGACCGAAGAGAAGTTCAGGAAGTTGTCTTGCATTACGACTATGGCACCGTGACTTCTGAGTTCTTGCATGAGCATCCGGAGCTGGACAAGCGCATCGTCTCTTTCCTCAAGAAATATCCGGAGTGTTTCGGACAGGTATCCTATGGTGATGACAGGGATAACTATGTCCGTTCATGGTTACAATTCAACGAGTGGCTATCCATGGACGAAGACCTATCCTATTGTGATGAACTCTCTGCCCCGATCCTAGTATTATTCAGTAAGTTTATCCTGGAGATCTAGCGAAATATTGTCTTTATGTCCTGGATAGACGCCAAAGAACTGGAAAAGCTATGAGCAAATCCAAAACAGCCAATTCTTTCGTCCTGTTCGGCCGAGCCTTCAAGAATGCCAAGAGAGATTTCTGGGTATCTATCGAGGTTCTGCTGGCGATTACTATTGTACTGGCCATTGTTTTCTACATCGTGGAACATGCGGCCCAGCCGGATGAGTATCCCTCTTTCTGGCAGGCTTTTGTTTGGTCGATTACCCGATATATCGGCGACCCGGGACATTTTTCCGGAAATGGTCCCGTCACGCTCATCGGGCGGTATATCGATACGGCCATCGGAATTCTGAAGATTCTGATTTTTGCCGTTCCGGCCGGTCTGGTTGCCAACGGATTCCGGAAGGCGATGGACGACGAGAAGAAACGGTTGCATCTGGAGGATATCCGGGAAAGGATGCGTTTGTCTTTTACCAGGAACTTGAGCAAGGTCATGCAATTCCGCTATGTGCCGCGATACAAATCGATCGTTACCCTCCAGGCTCAGAAAGGGTTGACAGAAAAGGATATTGTCGACGCTGCCTCGCGATTCGACGAATTCCGCCTTCGGAATCTGGCTACCAGCCAAGTGGCGGAAGAACACCCGAATGACCGCCTTGTGGTCGAAATGATTCCGCTGGATGAGAAGACGGTCGATGGCTATGAGATCGTCCGGAGATCCTATGGAATCCGGATTGACCGGGGTTCCAACGTGACAATTGTCGCCCCGACCAGTGTGCGGGAATGCAGTATCGGTCATTTTTCCTACTACCTCGCGCAGTTCGGTGGGTTTAATTATGTAAGCAAGGAGTTCGAGCGAAACACCGATGATCCGGTCAGTTATTATACCGTTAATGATGATGCAATAGAGCCCCCGCTGCAGGATTTCATCGAAGATATCCGGTCCCTGTCGTCCGGAAAAGGAAACTGGGTTGTCTATCTTTTGTCGTCGGATAACGTATATGATACGCAATTCCATTTTGTCCACAAAGGAAACGTGAAAGCCGGTTGTCCTGAGACGACGACAAGTGATGAGCAGACCTTCCTCTCTCTTTACGACAGTCTTCTAGAAGTCATCGCCAACCATCAGTTCAGCGCGGATCTGGATGTCAATTATCGCCCCTTAGGAAAAAAGAATATCGGTTTCCGAGCAACTGAGAACATGCCAGAGCCTAATTTCTTTTCGTTGCGGATTTGTTATACTGTGACCACATGGCTGGAACGACCTGTTCCGGTTATTGTCGATTTGGCCAAAGAGATGAAACGGCTCCTGGAAGCGGAAGACCGGAAAGAATTCGATTCGAAAAACCCTGCCTGGAGATTGAAGGGGCATGGCTATGGTGAAAGCAATTCAAGGAGTTGACACAGGTGAATCAGTAATATTAATACTGAAATGAAACAGTCACAAGTTTTCCCGTTCATTATTTGCGCAGTGGGCATTATCTTGCTTCTCGTATCTTTGGTTGATGATGTGTTCCATCTTGCATTTCTACCGACCTGGTTGAATTGGGTACTCTACATTGTCGGAGGCGCGTGTGTTTATGGGGGAATGAATATGGCAGAAATCGAGAATAAGAACAACAAATAGGAGGCATCGTATGCCCGTATTTGAATGCAAATTAAAACAAGATCGTGCCGGGATGCGCAAAGGCACGACGATTCGTGTATCGACGGCTTCGGCCAGTTGTGACGCTTACAAGATTGCCGACGAGTGCGAAAGACTCTTTGGCAAACGAGCCCGTGACGCTTCCTTCCCGGGCTACTGGGACATCCGCAAACTGTAGCGCGAATGTCCTTGACGGCGCAGGTGTGACCGAATTCTGGCGCAGGTGTGGAAAAAGGGGTGGGACCTGCGCCACGGGAGCGCCCCAGACCCAATAACGTGGTGCAGGTCCCCTCTAAAAAACCTCACCTGCGCCAAAACACCCCGCCGCCTGCGCCAAAAAAACCTTTCCGGAGAAGGCGTGCCTAAAAGGACTCCGCCGCTACAGCAACTCCTTGAATTCATGGACGCCCGTGAGTCCCTCCGTCATGAGGGCGGCGGCGACGGCGCCGGCGGCGAGGCCTTCGCGGCCGAAGGCTTCGTGGGTGAGGGTGAGTTTGTCGACCTCAGAGGTGTACGTGACCGTGTGGATGCCGGGGACTTCGCCGATGCGATGGGCGGTGATCTCCGGTTCGACACCGAGGCCTTCTTCGAGCAGTTTTCCGAGGCTCTTGGCGGTGCCGGACGGGGCGTCCAGCTTGTGGATGTGGTGTGTCTCCTCCACGGCGGGGGTATAACCATTACCTTTCAGCATCTTGCTCACCCGCTCCACGGCGGCGAACAAGGCGTTGACACCGAGGGAGAAGTTCGATGCATAGATGAGCGGCGTTCCGGCTTCCTCGAAGGCCTTGAAGACATCGGCCTCAATATCGTTCCATCCGGTCGTTCCCACCACCGCGGCCTTGAAATGCTTGGCAATGAAGGGGTAATTGGCCCGGAACGCATCCGGCCAGGTGAAGTCGATGACGA
>JAEEGK010020051.1_pt1 | contig 14265 bp, 14 predicted proteins | sample 8958771 | NCBI WGS metagenome assembly JAEEGK01 (sample SAMN16246547, study PRJNA631951) | gut metagenome | biome: gut microbiome; feature: rumen; material: SC-attached | host: Bos | place: Iran: Karaj | collected 2018-10
TGGACATGGTCTCGGATTCCATGATGGTCTTCGGAGGAGACCCGGGACACCAGGGTATCGCGGACGGTCCCTTCGACATGAGGGAGGGAATGAACAGATTCCTCAAGGCCGTCGACATCACATTCAGAAGGGATGCTGAATCCCACAGGCCCAGGATCAACAAGCCCGATTCGAGGCTGGACAGGGAACAGAAGTCCAAGGGCGAATACTATTATGCCGACCCGACAGCGAGCGGCAAGAAGCACTGATCACATGAGTTATTCCAAGGAACTCGAAGTCGCAACTAAAGCGATCAAAGATGCGTCCGCGGAATACATCTTCAAACGCTCCGAAGTGAAGATCAAAGAGAACGACATGGGCGCTTACGATGTCGTCAGCGACAACGACGTTCTCATCGAGGATTTCATAAAGAAGAGGATCTCGGAAGCGTTCCCTGACGATTCGTTCCTGTGCGAGGAGAGCGGCGAACAGATCAATTCTGAGCGTGTCTGGGTCATCGACCCTATCGACGGTACCGTGAACTACACTCACAACATTCCGCTGTACGGGATACAGCTGGCACTTATGGTAGAGGATGATGCGGTTCTCGCCGCGATCTACATGCCTGAGTTCGACGAGATGTACACCGCCGTAAAAGACGAAGGTGCATATCTCAACGGCAGAAGACTCGATGTGAGGAACGATGTTTCGATGCATGATTCCATAGTCTCCACCAGCGACTACAGCAGAGGTTCCGTAGAATACAGGGAAGGACAGGTCAGGTTCATGGAACTTCTCCATGAGAAGGTGGCGAGGTTCAAGATGTTCGGTTCGGCCAGCTGCGACTTCGCATACTTCGCATCAGGCAGGACCGATTGTCATATCAGATTCGTACGCAAGCTCTGGGATTTCCTTCCCGGACTGCTGATATCCATCGAGGCCGGAGGTGTCTACGACCATGACCTCTACGACAAGCACAGGCTCTTGATAATGTGCTCTTCTGAGAAGGCCCTCGAAGAGATATCCAGTATCCTCAGGACGATGTTCTGATCACATCGTGAGCGAGGGCACCACTGCCATCGATATCACATAACCGACATAGACCGCCAGGAGCAGTGCGCCAGATATCTTCGAGATCTCGTTCCTCCTCCAGACCATGAGGAACATCAGTATCGAAAGAACGATCATCACAGGCATGTGGAATGTCAGTGTTATGTCCGAGACGGGAACATCGACCAGCGATGCACCGATACCGAGCACGAAGAATGCGTTGAATATGTTGCTGCCGACGATGTTGCTCACGGCAAGTTCGTTCTCACCGCGGAATGCGGCCATTAGTGAGATGCACAGTTCGGGAAGCGAAGTGCCTATCGCGACGACTATCAGACCGATCATCAGCTCCGATACGCCGATGATCCTCGCCAGTTCGGTCGCACCTTCTATGAAGTAACGGGCTCCGAAGAACAACAGAACGAGACCGATGATGCACATACCGATCCACAATGCGAGCATCTTCCCGCTGCGGTCGACCTCGGTATCGATCTCCGACACATAAGATTCCTGACCTTCCGTATCCCCTCTCTTGGAGAAGTAGACGATGAGTATGAACAGGAATAACAGGGCGATGAGTATCACTCCTGAGATCTGACCGATGTAACCGGCGATCCCCAGCAATGTGATCAGGATCGCAGAGAACACCATGGTGATTATCTCGAAGCGCATGGATGTGAACTTGGCGACCATGGGGTTGATGAGTGCGGCAAGTCCGATGCACAGGCCGATATTGGCGATGTTGCTTCCGATGACGTTTCCGATTATGATATCGGGATTGGAAGTGCTGACGATGGAAGTCACCGCTTCAGGCGCAGATGATCCGAAAGCAAGGACGGTCAGACCGATGACGAAGGGTGCTACACCAAGACGGAGAGCGAGTTTCTTCGCACCGTCCACAAGCCAGTCGGAACCGAAATAGAGCATCACGATGCCTAAGATGATCCCGAGCAGCCAGAACATGACACCGAATACAGTTCATCGATTATCTAAGTTCGCCAAAGAAAGAAAAACCGAAAGAAAAGGAATTTCAGAGACAGACTGAATGTCTGCCCTGTTTGGAAATGGATTTCAGATGGGCGGAATCGGGACTATGACAGGCCCGGGGCTGATGACAGGTATCTCGCCCGGTGCCATCGGCGCCGGACCTTTTTACCGTTAAATAAGTCTGGTGAAATTTAGGAATGACTAAGCAATGATTTATATTGAATACGCCGTACTGGTGTCATGAATTCGAAAGTGGACACCCATGTTCACACGTATTTCTCAGGGGTATCCAACTACAAGGTGCTCCGTTTCCCGGAATCGATCACGAAGCCTGAGACTCAGGTCGACTGTGCCAGGAAGAACGGGATGAACGTACTCTGCATCACGGATCACGATGCAGTCAAGGGTGCTTTCGAAGCTCAGAAGTATGCAAAGCAGTTCGATGACATAGAGGTTGTCGTCGGTGAGGAGGTCACAAGTGCCGACGGTGAGGTCCTCGCATACTGGCTGAACGAACTCGTTCCGCCGGGACTTCCCATCGAGGAGACGCTTGACCTGATCCACGAACAGGGCGGCGTAGCGGTCGCACCGCACCCGTTCAGTTTCTATGTCGCCTGCCTCAGGGACCGTATTATGGATCTCGACCTGGAAGGTATCGAGGTCATCAACGGCGGACATGTGGATGCCTTCACGAACATGAAGGCACAGACCGTCTTCAAGGAGCACCCCGGAAGATGGGCACCGTTCTCAGGAAGCGATGCGCACTCTATCTACACAACAGGATACAACTGGACCGAATTCGAAGGTTCAGGCGCGGAGGATTTCCGCAAGGCTATACTGAACAAGAAGACCATCGCATGCGGACAGCCCGCACCTGCATTCAAACAGGTGCAGTGGAGCATTGAGGTCGTATTAGGAGCACAGAAGATGCTCCTGAAATCGCTTGCAGGCAAACTCGAAGCTGATCCCGACAATCCGCTGATATCGAAGATGCTGTCGATCAACGACGTGAAGAAGATCGGAGGCCTCATCGGAGGATTCCTCTATCTGCTCCCGCCGATACCTTTCATCGCAGAATTCGCGGCAACCACATGGCTGAAGAAGAAGTCATACACACTCGTCAACGAGATCGATACCAAGTTCCTCACCGAGAGGGACCAGGCGTACAAGATCTGCGTCTACGTACCCGTAGAATTCTCGGATAAGATGATGGATGCCATCGATGAGGTCGTGGATCCGCTGTACCCCGGTTACAGGAGGGCATTCAGCATCTCTGAGGTCACCGGGACATGGAAACCTGTCAAGGGATCCCACCCCTACAAGGGCAAGCCCGGAAAGATAGAGAAGGTACAGGAGAACAAGATCGAGTTCATCGTAAAGGAGAAGGACCTCAAGCGTGTCCTCATGAAGATCAAAGAGATCCATCCTTACGAAGAGCCTATGATAGATGTCTCTCCGACCTATGCATGGAAATCCATGCTGTGATCAGAGTTCCTCATCCTTGGGCCTGTATGTGTAGACGCCGTCGAACACTCTCTGAAGCCTGTGCGTCCTGAGGCTGTTGGTCCTGTATTCGAGATCCTCATCGCTCAGGATGCCCATCTCGTTGTACCTTTTCAGCATCTCGAATCCCAGGTCGTAGTTGCTCTCGACACCCACGATCACATTGATGTACTGATTCCTGAAAGCAAGGACCTCTGGTACTTTGCCGTTGTTGGCCTTCTCGAGCTGTTCCCTGACCTTCGGGAAGAGATCGTAGTTGACCTCGCATGCCGCTTTCACATCATCATACCTCTCGCATCCGAAATAGGAGTCGATGAGGAGTTCGTTGACGGAGAATCTCTGAAGGTCGGTCATATCCACATTGGAATAGGTGTCCTCGCAGAGCTTCACTGCGAATGCGAAATTCTCATCGGCCATCGCCTTACCGATGGCGTCGGTAAAGAAATCGAAAGACGAACCTGTATTGATACCCTGAAGATACCTTGACATCCTGACCTTGCTCTGGTCATCGAGACCTGAGTACCAATCCTCTAACTTCGCCTTCTTGATCTCCGCAGGGACCTTGCCGTCCTTCTTGAACATATGCTCCGCATGGGGTGTGACCAATAAAACGGTAGCGGTCAGCCCTCTGAGTATGAAGGTCCTCTGAACCATGAGAACAGCGCACCTATGAGGCAGAATGCCAGCCAGATGCACCATGCGTACATCAGGATGTCCATGAACATCCCGTAATTGGACGGCTCCAGTACCGTCTCCGTTCCCAGGAACACAGATATCAGACATGTGGCGATGCCCATGGACATCGTCATACCGAATTGCCTCACGGTAGCGATGAGACCAGAGGTGTTGTTGTACTCCTCCTTCTTCACATAGGACATTATCGCGGTGACATTGGGGGATGAGAACAATCCCAATCCGGCACCCAAGACCATGAGGGAGACGATGATCAGCGAGACATTGAGGGTCTCGGTAATGAACATCATCATTATCAGTGCTGCAGAGGTCACCAGCATACCTATGGTCGGCAGTATGCGCATATCCATGGATGTGACGATCTTTCCTGCCCATAATGTGAAGATGACCTGCACCACGGACTGCGACATCATGATGAGTCCCGCTTCAGTAGGCGAGAGTGCACCTATCTCCTGCAGATACCTGCTCATGAAGAACGTCACACCGTATGATGCCGCGTAGTTCAGGAACAGTGCCAGCATAGATCTTGAGAACCTCATGTTCTTGAACAGACCGAGTCTCATTATCGGATTGGATTCCTTCGTCTCCAGGAACAGGAAACCTATGAGCACCGCAGTTCCTGCGATTATCATCGCGATACCGTGCACGGCGGGAAGCGATATCACACCGAACATCAGGACACCGACGCCTGTACCGTAGACCACCGTTCCCTTGATGTCGAAATGACCGTCAGGGGTGCTCTTGATGTTATGTGAGAATCTGAACATGCAGATGAACGCGAGCACGAGGAACGGTACGAGGATGAGGAAGATGTATCTCCATCCCGCGAACTCCGTGATCACGCCTCCGAGGGTAGGCCCTATCGACGAACCGACGTAGACGCATGCCGTGTTGATCGCAAGTGCGAGTCCGCGCTCATGAGGTTCGTACACATCGGATATCATCGATACGCTGGTGCTCGATATGGCGGCCATCCCGACACCGGTGACGCCTCTGAAGAAGTACAGGGCATGGATGTTGGGTGATGACATCGAAAGGATGACACCTGCGGCCGCGATGACCGCTCCCGTGAGGAATACAACCTTCTTACCGAAGATATCGGCGATCTTGGCTGCCGGAAGGATGAACATCACTGATACGATGAAATAGATGCTCGCTACCCAGCCAAGCTGGTGTTCGCTGCATCCGAAATCTACCTGGATCGCGCTCAGGGCGAGATTGAGCATCGTTCCCGCAAGGGGGTTGACGAATATTGCGAGACATGATGCCGCCAAAACGGTGCGTTTCTCCGCCTTGGTGAACATATCATGCCTCTTAAAATGGAATCAGGGGGAGATCCCCCCGTAGTTTCAGCTGTCCATTCCGATCTGGATCATCTTCCTGTTCTTGTCCAGGAGATCGATCTTCTTCGGAGGGATGCTCTTCTGCAGACCTTTATCCAGGTTCTCCTTCGTACAGAAGTTGAGCTCTTTGAACAGCCTGCCGACGATGATCATGTTCGCAGCACCCTTCACGCCTGCTTCCTCAGCGAGCTGTGATGCGGGAAGATAAATCACCTTGACATCGGTCCTCTCGACCTTCTTGTCGATGAGCGAGGAGTCGATGATGATGGTTCCTCCGGGGACCACCGCGTCAACGAACTTGTCCAGTGAGGGCAGGTTCATGGCGATGAGGATATCGGGGTTGACGACGAGGGGCGAACCGATCGGTTCATCGGAGATGCAGACACTGCAGTTCGCAGTACCTCCGCGCATCTCAGGTCCGTAGGACGGGAGCCATGAGATCTCCTTGCCCTCCATCAGTCCTGCGTAGGCGATGACCTTTCCCGAGAACAGGATACCCTGTCCGCCGAATCCTGCGAAGAGGATGTTCGTGGTCATTCCTTTGCCTCCTTGATGTCCTTGTAGACTCCCAGCGGGTAGTACGGGATCATCTCGTCCTGCAGGCGCTTGATGGCCGCCTGAGGCGACATTCCCCAGTTGGTGGGGCATGTCGAGAGCACTTCTACGATGGTGTATCCGAGACCTTCCATCTGGTACTCGAATGCCTTCTTGATCGCTTTCTTGGCTGCCCTGACGTTCTTCACGCTGTCCACTGTGACACGCTGTGCCAGTGCGACACCGTCGACGTTGGAGAGCATCTCGCATATGCGGAGCGGGTAACCTGCGGTCTTCACGTCCCTTCCGTAGGGTGTGGTCTGCGTGACCTGTCCGGGGAGGGTGGTGGGTGCCATCTGTCCTCCGGTCATTCCGTAGATGGTGTTGTTGATGAAGATCACGGTGATGTTCTCTCCGCGTGTGGCGGCGTGGACGGTCTCCGCTGTTCCGATGGCAGCGAGGTCTCCGTCACCCTGGTAGGTGAACACCACGTTCTTGGGCTGTGCCCTCTTGATTCCGGTTGCGACTGCGGGTGCGCGTCCGTGGGGAGCCTGCACCATATCGCAGTTGAAGTAGTTGTACGAGTAGACCGAACATCCGACGGATGCGACACCTGTGGTGTTGCCCTCTACGCCCAATTCATCGATGACCTCGGCCACCAGCCTGTGGACGATACCGTGGGTACATCCGGGGCAGTAGTGGAACGGCACATCCGTGAGTGCGTGGGGCTTCTTGAATACGACTTCTGCCATCAGAGATCCTCTCCTTTGCTGAGTTTGACGATGCAGTCATACACCTCGTTCGGTGTGGGGATGACACCGCCTGTGCGTCCGTAGAACTTGACGGGCTTCTTGCAGTCGATGGCGAGACGTACATCGTCCACCATCTGTCCCATGCTCATCTCGACCGAGAGGAACACCTTGGCCTTGTCGGCGTACTTCTTCAGTGTGTCCACGGGGTAGGGCCAGAGCGTGATGGGCCTGATGAGACCGACCTTGATGCCTTCCTTCCTTGCCTTGTCGATCGCCGAGCGTGAGACACGCGAGCATGATCCGTATGCGACGATGACTATCTCCGCATCGTCCATCATGTACTCCTCTGCGCGCTGCTCCTTCTTCTTGACCTCGTCGTATCTCTTGAACCTGTCAACGACGAGCTGCTCGAGCTCTGCGGGGTTGGTGTTGAGCGAGTTGATGATGTTGTGGGGTCTCTTGTTCCTGTGTCCGCATGCTGCCCAGGGCTTGTCCTCGGTGGACGGCTCCTTGGCCTCGGGGAGGACGACGGGCTCCATCATCTGTCCGAGCATTCCGTCGGACAGGACCATGGAGGGCATCCTGTACTTCTCTCCGAGATCGAATGCCAATGACACGTAGTCGACCATCTCCTGGACGGTCGAAGGTGCGAACACTATGAGGTGGAAGTCTCCGTGACCTGCGGCCTTGGTGGCCTGCCAGTAGTCGCCCTGTGAGGGCTGGATTCCTCCGAGTCCGGGGCCTCCGCGCTGGACGTTGATGATCAGTGCAGGGACATCCGAACCTGCGATGTATGAGATTCCCTCGGCCATCAGGCTGATTCCGGGTGATGATGTGGATGTCATCGCCCTCGCACCTGTCGCACAGGCACCGAGGACCATGTTGATCGATGCGACCTCGGATTCTCCCTGAAGGTATGTGCCTCCCATCTTGGGGAGACGCTTGGACATGTATGCCGCGACCTCTGTCTGAGGGGTGATAGGGTAACCGAAGAACAGCCTGCATCCTGCTGATATGGCTGCCTCTGCCAGTGCCTCGTTGCCCTTCATGAGCACTTTCTCTGCCATGCTCACACCTCCACCGTGATCGCCACATCGGGGCACATCGTGGCGCAGGACTTGCAGCCTGTGCACTGGTCGGGCTGCATGAGCCTGGCCGGGTGATAACCTTTAGCATTGATCTTGTGCGTATCCAATGCAATGATCTGCTTGGGACATGCGTTGACGCACATCTCGCAGCCCTTGCAGAGGTTCTCATTGACGATTATTCTTGCCATTTCATTCCCCTCCCTGTTCCCAGGGCGTTCTTACATAGATATCTATCGGGTAAACGTTAGGTATGTTACTTAAAGCATCCGAAACCTCTCTAGGCACTGCGGTGAACGATATGGGCAGTCCGAGCATCTTCGCGGTGCAATCTGCGAAGTTCACGGAATCCAATACCGTATCGGCCGTGGTCTGCTGTTTCAGGTGCGAGTTGTTCACGATGGAGTCTGCCTTGAGCCCGCAGGCACGCTCTATCTCCACGAGGATCTCCGCCGCCTCCTCGGGCGTGGTTGTCATGGAACGGTAGCGGTTGATCACGTACATCATGTCGTAACCCCTGTTCCTGATGATGTCCGCATATCTTCCGAGTGCGGTCGCTCCGACATCGTCGCCTCCGACATCCACGATGACAGTCTTGCTCTCATCCGCGAGGACGGATCCCATCTCCGGCGGAAGCGAAGGAGTATCGGTGTTCGTGTTGGCGAAGACCGGTCCGACGACCTTCACCTTCTCCCTCTTCAGTATCTCCGCATAATCGGACGATCTGAAGTACGGGTTCACGATATCGAGGTCCACGAGTACCACATCTTTTCCGCTTCTGGCACATTCGACCGCGAGGTTGATGCTGAGGTTGGTCTTGCCGACGCCGTAATGACCGCAGACCAATGTAAGATTCTTCTTCAGGGCTCTCATTCGGACATGGTAAAAAGGTGGTCCGATTAAACCGTTTCCCTTCCGCCAGTAATCGTAAATTGTGCTTTAGCCATCGCGCGTTGCGCATATGTGCGCACGACAACCTTAAATCATTGATGCAGATGCGGAAGTGACTACCATGGAAAAAATTACAGAGATAGCCGAGCGCATCGCAGCGATGCGCGATCTGTGCGGATTTACGACCGAAGAGATGGCGGAAGCCACAGGAGTAAGCGTAAGCGATTACGAGGACTCCGAGAAAGGCATTAGGGATTTCTCATTCACATTCCTGTACAAGTGCGCTGACAAATTCGGTATTGACATGGTAGAGCTTATTACCGGAGAGAACCCGCACCTCACGGAATTCACTGTCGTCCACGACGGAAAAGGACTTCCCATCAAGAGACGCGCAGGATTCGAGTACTATCATCTTGCGTCGAACTTCAAGAAGAAGATCTCGGAGCCCTTCCTCGTCAAGGCACCCTACCGCGAAGAGGAGCAGAATGCTGAGATCCCCACATCCCAGCATGAGGGACAGGAATTCGACTACATCATCAGCGGAAGTCTCAGATTCGTCCATGACGGACACGTCGAGAACCTGATCGCGGGTGATTCAGTCTACTACGATTCAGGTAAGAAGCACGGAATGATCGCCACCAGCAAGACAGGCTGTACATTCCTGGCGATCGTCATGAAACCCGAGGGTCAGAAATGAGGAACATAAACCTCAGGTACATCGACGAGACATACGACGAGAACGGCCTGCTCGAGACCTACAAGGTCCACTACCCTGACAACTTCAACTTCGGTTACGACATAGTCGATGATATCGCGATAAATGATCCGAACAGGCGCGCCATGGTCTGGTGCGACAACAAGGGTCACGAGAAGACATTCACCTTCGCGGACATCAAACGCCTGTCCGATAAGACGGCGAACTATCTCACCGAGCACGGAATCAGGAAGGGAGACACCGTCCTGGTCGTCATGAAACTCAACTATCAGATGTGGTACCTCCACACCGCTCTGCACAAGATCGGAGCGGTGATGATCCCTGCGACTTTCATGCTGAAGAAGCATGATATAGAATACCGCATAAACGCGGCATCCGTCAGAGCGGTCATATGCACATCCGATGCCCCCGTCTGGGAAGAATTCGATAAATGCGAGGACATCCCCACGCTGAAGTTCAAGGCCATGACCAACATGGCCCTCAACGGCAAGCACGAAGGATGGGATGACTTCGACGCAGGAGTCGAGGCCGCATCCGACAAATGGGAGAGGGTGAAGACCAACGTCCATGACATGATGCTGATCTACTTCACATCAGGGACGTCAGGCAACCCCAAGATGGCCGCACATGACTTCTCATACCCCCTGGGACAGACACTCAATGCCAAGCACTGGCACTGCGTCGACCCCGAAGGACTCCACTGGACCGTTGCCGATACCGGATGGGCCAAAGCGGGATGGGGAAAGCTGTACGGTACATGGGTCATGGAAGGAGGCATCTTCGTCTACGAACATGACAAGTTCGTACCGTCCGACATATTGAATCTCATCGAGAAGTACAGGATCACCACGTTCTGCTGTCCCCCGACCATGTTCAGGATGTATGTCAACGCAGGCCTGGGGGGCCACGACCTGTCATCGCTGAAGAACTGCTGTATCGCAGGCGAGGCGCTCAATTCGGATACCTTCGACAAATGGTATCAGGCCACCGGCCTAAAGCTGATGGAGGGATATGGACAGACCGAGACCGCCATAGTCTGCGGTAACCTCAGAGGGATGACCCCCAAACCCGGTTCCATGGGAAAACCCGTACCTCAGTACAAGGTCGACATCGTCGACGAGAACGGAAGGAGCTGCGGACCCGGAGTCAACGGAGAGATCGTCGTCAGCGTCGAACCCTACCATCCCCCGGGCATCTTCATCGGATACTACAGGGACAGGATCAAGACCAGGGAGACCATCTACGGAGGATTCCACCACACCGGAGATGTGGCCTGGAGGGATGAGGAAGGTTACTTCTGGTACGTCGGAAGGAACGATGACATCATCAAATCATCCGGTTACAGGATCAGTCCGTTCGAGGTCGAGAGTGCTCTCATGAAGCACCCCGCGGTCCTCGAATGCGCCGCAACGGGAGCACCTGACCCCGTCCGCGGACAGATAGTGAAAGCAACGATCGTCCTCAGGAAGGGATTCGAACCCTCGGACGATCTCAAGAAAGAATTACAGAACTTCGTCAAACAGGAGACCGCACCGTACAAGTACCCCAGGGCGGTCGAGTTCGTCGAAGAGCTTCCCAAATCCATAAGCGGGAAGGTCAAACGTGTCGACATCCGCAAGAAGGATGCGGCAGACACCAAGGAGGAGTGAACATGAGGAACATAAACCTCAGATATGTGGACGAGACCTACGACGAGAACGGTCTGCTCACAGAATACAAACTGCACTGGCCGGAGAACTTCAACTTCGGTTACGATGTGGTAGACGACATAGCAGCGAACGAACCCGACAAGCGCGCCATGATCTGGTGCAACCCTCAGGGCGAGGAGCGCATCTACACGTTCGCCGATATGAAACGTCTCTCGGACAAGACAGCGAACTACCTGATGTCGCTCGGAATCAAAAAGGGCGACAAGGTGCTTGTCATCCTGAAGCGCCACTACCAGTTCTGGTATGTGATCACAGCGCTCCACAAGATCGGTGCGATTATCGTTCCTGCCACGTTCATGCTCACCAAGATGGACCTGGAATACCGTATCAACTCGGCATCCATCAAAGCGGCCATCTGTACCGACCAGAACGGTGTCCCCGAGGCATTGGATTCGGCTGAGGACATCCCGAGTCTGGAGATCAAGATGATCGTTAACCACCCCCGCGAAGGATGGAGATTCTTCGACGAGGAGATGGAATCCGCTTCGGAGAAGCTGGAGAGGCAGGACACCAAAGCAGAGGAACCTATGCTGATGTACTTCTCATCAGGCACATCCGGTTACCCAAAGATGGTCCTGCACGACCACCTCTATTCACTGGGCCACCTCCTCACAGCGAAGCACTGGCACAATGTGGATCCCGACGGAATACACTTCACCATCGCAGATACAGGATGGGGAAAGGCAGTATGGGGAAAGTACTACGGACAGTGGTTCATGGAATCGTGCGTGTTCGTCTACGACTTCGACAAGTTCGATCCCGCAGAGATAATGGACATCATCGGCAAGTATCACATAACGACCCTGTGCTGTCCTCCGACCATGTTCAGGTTCTTCATCAACGCCGGACTGGAAGGCCACGACCTGTCATCGCTGAAATACTGCTGCATAGCAGGTGAGGCACTGAACCCCGATGTGTTCAACAACTGGAAGCAGGCCACCGGAATATCGCTGATGGAAGGTTTCGGACAGACCGAGACCACCCTGACCATTGCCAACCTCAAGGGAATGGTCCCCAAGCCGGGATCCATGGGTAAGCCTTCGCCTCAGTACAAGGTCAAGATCGTCGATGAGAACGGCAGCGAATGCGCTCCCGGTCAGACAGGTGAGATCGTCATCTCGTCCGACCCCAAGCCCCCAGGCCTCATGATGTGCTACTACAGGAACGAGGAGAAGACCAAGGCCACCATACACGACGGATGGTTCCACACCGGAGATGTTGCATGGAAGGATGAGGACGGTTACTTCTGGTACGTCGGAAGGAACGACGATGTCATCAAATCCTCAGGTTACAAGATCAGTCCGTTCGAGATCGAGAGCGTTCTCGTTCTCCATCCTGCGGTCCTGGAATGTGCAGTGACTGCAATCCCCGACCCCATACGCGGACAGATCGTCAAGGCGACAGTCGTCCTGAAACAGGGATACAAGCCCTCGGATGAACTGAAGAAGGAGCTGCAGAACTTCGTCAAGAAGGAGACTGCACCCTACAAGTACCCCAGGGCCCTCGAGTTCGTATCTGAACTGCCCAAGACCGTCAACGGAAAGATCATGCGTTCGAAGATCAGGAAGGAGGACGGACTGGTATGAGCGACAGGAAGATGAACCGCATCTTCACGACAAGGACACCTGACAAGCCCGGTGCGTTCATGCGCGCCTGCAAGGTGATCATGGACCACAGCGGAAACATCACCCGTGTCAGCTACAACAAAGGCATCAACCTCTTCATCGAAGTGAATGCGACAGAGGATCAGCTCAACGCGATAGACAAGGAACTGGCGGACATCTCCTACGTGGATGATGTCCCTCCGGAACCCACCGTCCTTGTGATGAACGTGAGGATTACAGATGTGCCAGGCGCACTTTATCCTGTACTCAAGGTCATCGACAAGTACAATGTCAACATCTCATACCTGAACTCCAGCGCTGACATGAAGGGCTATCAGGACTTCAACATCGGTATGGTCGTCGAGAACCCCGGCGTGTCAAGAAAGATCCTTGACGAGGTCGCGGAACTCTATGCACTGGATGTGCAGGACTACAACGGCAACGACAGGGAACTCGACAACACGGTGTTCTACATCCGCCTCGCCAACGGCATCCAGAAGCTGTTCAGGTTCGATGACGGAAAGGTGATGCAGTTCATCACCGAGGCATCGAAGGTCAGTGCTGCACTCACCGCCAAAGGAGAGGATCCCTCGAAGGCACTGGAGAATGTGAAACAGATCGCGAACTACATCGCATTCAACAGGGACCTGAACTTCCGTGCGAAGATCCAGCACATCGATGTCACCGAGGACACCACTCTGCACATCATCGAGCCCCCCTGCGGAAGCAACATGTACATCCTCAGGAACATGGACGACCTCCTGTTCATCGACACAGGATTGGGCATCTATACCGACGAACTCCTTCTGGAGCTCCGCGAGATGTTCCCTGCGTTCTACAGCATGAACAAGAGATTCCTCGCCACCCATGCGGACCCCGACCACTGCGGTCTACTCTCGCTTCTTGATGATGTGGAGATCATCGCCACCGCGAAGACCGCTGACAGGCTCTACAGGAGAGACGATTCATACGATGACAAGCGCAGCCCCGAGAGCCTCGCTTACGATGCTCTGTCGAGGATCATCACGGATTATATCCCGCCGGAGAAGAAGAACGTCAAGACCATCGGTGACCTGAAGGATCACGACGATCTCCTGAAGCTCAAGGACCTGAAGTTCGGGGACATCACCCTGGAGATCTACGAAGGCAACGGAGGGCACATGCCCGGAGAGACCATCGTCCTCTGCAGGGGACCCAAGATGCTGTTCACAGGGGACATCTATGTCAACAGCAAACATCTCACACCCGAGATGGAGGACTTCAACCGCATCATGCCGTTCCTCCAGACGCATGTCGACGCGGATCCCGAGAAGCTCGCCAAGGAGCGCACCCAGCTGGGAAGGCTCATGGATGAGGTCGGCCGCAAGGGCATGATAGTCTGTGCCGGACACGGTGCAGTCCAGAAACTGTAAGATGGATG
>JAEEGK010020052.1_pt1 | contig 14264 bp, 10 predicted proteins | sample 8958771 | NCBI WGS metagenome assembly JAEEGK01 (sample SAMN16246547, study PRJNA631951) | gut metagenome | biome: gut microbiome; feature: rumen; material: SC-attached | host: Bos | place: Iran: Karaj | collected 2018-10
CACCTCCGGCATCATCACATAGCGATACTTACCAGCGTGAGTGCCAATCTTCTGCAACTTTTCCTGTGCTTTAACTTTTAGTGCCATAATTTTTAGTTTAATTTTTGTGTTGTTAATAATGTTATTTGTTTTATTTTGACGTTGCAAAGGTACGACTTTTTTTCGAGTCATACAAATTTATTGCCCAAAAACAGCCGCATTTTACGACCCCTATTTTACGCCCACACGTGAGAAAAATAACTGCCACACGTAGAAAATACTTTTTCCGCGTGCGCGCACATTTTTATCTACTTTAAATAGCGGAGCATTTTGTATAAAGTCTTTACCACATGTAGAGGGTTGCGTGGATTCAGGATTCAGATTCAGTTTAAAAAATGGACACCCCTCTTACGATCTCTTTTGAAGTTTAATATTATATATATTATAATATATATAATATTAATAACATATTAATTGTTTATAATACAATTTAAATATATGCAGTTGGGCTCAAAAATAAAACTGAATTCTGAATCCTGAATCCATTTGGCTCGTTGGGGTGAGGCATAAGCTACAGCGAACTAGCTACCAAACTCAGTACGGCTGGAGGAACAGCCTTGCAGAAGACAAGTACTGGTCGTCAACAGAGTACATCCCTGGCACAGGATACGTGTGGCGCCTGCTCTTCTATAACGGTAATACGACCTTCGGAACCGAAAACGGGAATAATACTCATTATGTCCGCGCATGCCTAGCATTCTGACACGCGCGTAATCATAGGGACGGATCCCCCGATCATACAAATAGAAATGGTGACGGAGAGTTTAATTACTTTCTCCGTCCCCAATGATTATTGTGAGAGAGTATTGATTAGAACACGAGGCACGCACGAACGTGACTATTCCAAGTCTTAGCTACGTTTTGTATGCCAGCATAAGTGCCGTCATAGAATACTGTTTTTGCATTATCTGTATCATCCTCATCCTCTGTGCTTGTCCAGTAATAGCCGTTGTTCACAAGAACTGTGCTTATAGCAGAGGTGCTAATGTCTGTAGCAATAGGGTTATCAACATGGTACCCCCAAAGCATATACTGCCAATCCTTTTTGCTTGGCAGGCGCCAAGTTGCTCCCGCAATCGGATGGGCTGCTGCCCAAACCGGAATGGCATATTCGCCAGTAGCCTGGGTATAATTCATCTGATAAGCTTCAATGTCTGATAGCGAGATGGCCAAGCCGTGATTGAATGTAGAGCCAGTTTCTGCACCATTGCCCACGTAGCAGATCAATGCCACGGCAGTGGTACTGGCTTCTGAAGCAGCTGTAGCATTATCGTAGATGTTTCCGTCGGCACCTATTACCTTGCTAAGGTCTGAGGCTGTGGCATAAGCTAATGGACTTGCACTCCTAGTAATGTTATAAATCCTGCCTGCTGCGAGCTGTTTATTGGTGCTGGTGAGTGTAACTGCTTTGCCACCAACTGTCAGAGAGAGTTCATTTAAATCAGTATTAGCTTCTACACCCGCAGCAAATGTTGCATTGCCTGAACCGTCAGTTGTTACTGTTTTGCTGATATTAAGACTATTAGGACCTGTTAATACAACATCTACAGGAGTAGAGGCCGACAACCCGATGATGGTGAAGTTGAGAATGGCATTTTGGGGGCTCAGGGCGAAGCCACTGGAATAAGAAGTGGCCGTTTCAAGGCTGAGCTGCTCCACGGCTGCTGCCTTCGTGGTGGCGAAGGCTTTGGTGGCATCAGTTGCCAAAGTAGCATCATAGCCTAAAGCGCTAATAGACAGGTACTCATAGGAGGTATCGTAGCCGTCGGGCAGCAGGGTGGCTGCAACCGTGCCAGCCCCAGTGAGAAGTGCATCAGCAGTGCCGGTATACATATACTCGGTATAAATGGTGCCGCTGAATGTTCCGCCAGACTGCCACGTCAGCGTGCCGGCAAACTGGCTTGCACTAGGATGACCACTACCCTGCACAAACAGCTGATCGCCCGAGCTGAAAGAGAGTTTCTTGTCCGTCTCGTTATACGTGGCGCGGGTGTTAGCATTGTCGCCCTGGCGGGTTACGTTGATGGTTACTTGAAGTGGGTAACCTTTCTTGTTAGTAATTTCATTGTTGACGATAGCGTCATCGTTGCTGCTGCAAGCGGTGGTCAGCAGCATGGCGGGCAGCAGCATGGCCAGTGCCAGCACCTTAAGGGTATTCTTTGTTTTCATTGTTCTTCTCTTGTTTTTGTTGTTAATACTCGGATGGCTGATGAGCATCAGATATCCTCCTCCACAAATGTTCCATTCATTGTGGCATTTACATCGCCACTCGTACTGCCCACAAGGATGTGGCTTCTCTGTTGCAACTCAACGACATGCATCGTCGGTTTCTCATACACTTTTCTCTTCATTTTGCATTTTGTTTTTGTTGATTAACGATTTCAGTTTGCAAAGGTACAAAGAAAATAGTTAAGAAGTGTACTCCATACCCTAAAATAATGTTAAACCAAATCATTTTTTTGCATATAGTTCTTCTTTATTTATATTTTTATTTGTGTATAGGAATCACAGGAGACTGACTCTGATGCGTCTGTTTTTTCAGGGGATTCAAACTTGTCATCACAAATTGTGATTTCAAGATTAATTGACAAAAATGGTAAATCTTGGGGCGGCTTAAGAAAAACTCCTTATGCTTTTACAGAGAATGGAGTGGCTATGCTTAGCAGTGTTCTACGCTCGCCGTTAGCTATTCAGGTTAATATAGAATAGGTTTTATACAAAATGATGATTAATAGTAAAAGATACGCGCTCGGTTTCGCCGCTTGCTTAAGCAAGAAGTATTCCTATAAGTTCCAAATATTTTGGGACTTTTTTATTGCACGACGATTTTTCTTGCTAAGTTCTTCGTTATTTCCAATTTTATTTGTATCTTTGCACTCGTTTAATTACTTTCAATATTAATTAGCCAATAATAAGAAGATATGGCGGTAAATGCGTCTAACGATATAACCTCCGAATTGGAGAAACTCCACACGCTGACTGGGGCCGAGTTCTCGCGTCAGGTGGAGCGTATTGCCTTGCGTAGGGAGTTTCACCCTTTAGCGACAGATAGTAACATACTAACAACAGGGGGAGAACATAGCGATGATTATAGTAATCTTTTACTTGCAGCTAGAAAGGCTGTAGAATTTGGTTATAGAGTCTATCTACTCCCTAATCCTACAGAGACAAGAACCCCCGATCTTATATTAGAAAAGAAAGGTCTGTATCATATATACGATTTAAAGACAGTGTTCGGTAAATCATCTGTTGGTGGGAGTTTGCTTAGTTCGATAGGACAGTGTAATAGTGTTCTCATTAATATGACAACGGTTTATAACACACGTAGACTGGCTCTTGCTATAAAGGATTATTTTGATGTTAACGATAAGGCTATCGAGGTTATGATATTCAAGGGAGGAAAACGCATTGTAGTAAAACGTTCATTTGCTATAAACCGTAACTTCCTAAGAATGTTTATAAAGGTCTATGAGCGATAAAAAAACCACCCCGAAAAGGGATGGATTTTAAAGTGGAGTAGGGGCGGTGAAGTCTTGCTCCTAAGGCGGTGTCAATAAAGTCCTACCTTCTCGGGATTCTACCCGGATAGCCAAAACTTACGTTCTGACGGTGCAAAGATACGAAGTATATTTGAAAGTTCCAAATATTTTGGGACTTTTTTTATTTCCAGACGATTTTTCTTGCTAAGTTCTTCGTTATTTCCAATTTTATTTGTATCTTTGCAATCAAGTATCGGCTGATCGTCGTAACACGACGCTGCTTCGGCAGAAGGCTATCTGGATGTAAAGTCCTCAGCCTCAGAGCCTCAGGGGAGGTGCCGGTATGACTTTTGAGGGTAAAATATTAGCGTTTGTGCTATATTCGGTGATGTCCAAGAACCTAGGAAATTCAATAGACGTCTACAATACGAATAAGTACCAGCGTCTACGCTTTTGGCGTGGACTGGACTTATCATTGTGGATGGGTTTTCCTAGGACCTTTGGACATCGATAGGCGCCAATCCGCGCTTTTTCGTGTCCTTAGGTCCTAGTGCATAGAACCCATTATCATCCGAATCAGATAGTCCATTCGCTCTAAAAGTATAGCTTATGGCCTATATCTATGATAACATCGAATCCAAGTTCGTAGACGGGCTGCAGGATTTGATAACCGATCCAGGAGTTAAGCGTGTTGACTTCTGTGTGGGATATTTTAACCTTCGTGGTTGGGATTTGGTTGTAGACCAGATAGAAAACCTTGAAGGTGATTTTGTTGACGAAGGATACAATCGTGTTCATCGTTGTTGTAGACTTCTCATTGGAATGCACCAGCCTGATGAAGAGTTGGTACGTAGATTATATTCCAAAGACGAGCCTGTAGATAGCAGCAAAGCACAGCAATACAAGCTAGAGATAGCCCGCGATTTTAAGAAACAGCTGTTATTGGGTAATCCTACGAAACGTGATGAACATACGCTACGCAGACTATCTGCTCAACTTAAAGCCAACAAAGTATGCGTTAAGCTATTCACAAAATATCCCTTGCATGCTAAGCTCTATCTGGCTTTCAAACCTGATTCGCGTAATAACATAGCTGCAATTATGGGTAGCAGTAACCTTACATATTCAGGATTGAGCAAGCAAGGCGAGTTGGATTCTGATATTGAAAATAACAGAGACCTTGAGGCGCTTGCGGATTGGTTTGATGATCGCTGGAATGACAATTTCTGCATAGATATAACCCAAGAACTCATAGATGCAATAGATAATAGCTGGGCTGGAGAAACGGTAATACCACCATATTACATCTATCTTAAAACGGCTTATCATCTTAGTGCCGATGCCCGCTCTGGAGTAAAGGAGTTCACACTGCCGCTGGAGTTTAAGCGCGAAATGTTTGAATTCCAGCAGATTGCTGTTAAGATTGCTGCACGCCATCTGAATAGTGAGAAGCGTGGTGGCGCAATGATTGGTGATGTAGTAGGATTAGGAAAGACCATTACTGCTTGTGCTATAGCCAAAATCTACGAAATGACCTATGCCAGTAGTACTCTTATCATCTGTCCTGCTAATCTGCAGGATATGTGGGAGAAGTACCGCAAACGCTATGATTTGAAAGCCGACATCATGTCGATGGCGAAACCAATTGACGTGGATAATGCCCGATATTACAGATTGATAATAGTAGACGAAAGTCACAACTTGCGTAACGAACAAGGCAAACGCTATCAAAATATCAAAGCCCTGATTGAGCGTCAGGATTCTAAGGTTTTGCTGCTCACAGCTACACCGTATAACAAGGACTTCTCCGACCTGAGTAGTCAGCTAAAGCTGTTCCTCAGTGAGGACGATGATCTTGGTATCCGTCCTGAAGAGTACATACGCGAATTAGGTGGCGATCGCGCATTCCTACAGAAACATAGCGAGGTGTTTATTCGTAGTATAAAGGCTTTCGAAAAGAGTGGAAGCCTTGATGACTGGCAAGAACTAATGAAACTGTTTCTAGTTCGGCGTACTCGAACATTCATCAAGGATAACTATGCAAAGACTGATGATAAAACAGGACGCAAGTATCTGGAGTTCAGTGACGGAACTAAGAGCCCGTTCCCTAACAGAATTCCTAAGGCCATCAAGTTTAAAACCGTAGCAGGCGACCAATATAGCCGTCTGTATTCTGAGGAAATGATATCTATGATGGGAGAATTGCGACTTCCTCGTTACGGGTTGTCACAATACGAAGATACTAGCAAAACAGCAAACGCTAAGAATCACGAAAAACAACTATTGGAGAATCTTTCTCGTGCAGGACAACGCATGATGGGATTCTGCAAGAGCACCTTCTTTAAGCGTATAGATAGTAGCGGCTTCTCGTTCCTGCTAACGCTCTATCGACATATTCTGCGCAATGCAGTGTTTATCTATGCCATAGAGAATAAACTACCTTTGCCAATAGGCGATGAAAACTCGCTGCCTGATGAGTATTTGGAAGATGATGATATAAATGATATCTTCAGCCGTGATAATGTGGAAGGTAATGCACATGCTGGTGACGATTTGATAGAGGTGCCTACAGATATGGAGGCTTATATGGAGCGTGCTGCTAATTATTACAATCTGGTTTCGGATAAGAATAATGTGGCATGGATTGAGTCTACATACTTCAAGCGTACTCTTAAGATGCACCTTAAGCAGGATTGCGAACAGCTTATTAAGATGATACAGCTTTGCGATAAGTGGAATCCAAAGACAGACCAGAAACTTAATAAACTGGAAGAATTGCTAAATAAAACCCATAAAGGCGAGAAGGTGCTTGTATTTACCCAATATTCTGATACAGCCCATTATATCTATCGCCAATTGCGCAAGCGCGGATTTACCCATATAGAGAAAGCCACTGGTGGTAGCCAGAATCCGACTGCAATAGTAGAACGCTTCTCTCCATTAAGCAATAGAGCTGATAACGTTACACCAGATAATGAACTTAGGGTTCTTATAGCAACTGATGTGCTTTCAGAAGGTCAGAACTTGCAAGATGCTCACGTTATTGTGAACTACGATTTGCCTTGGGCTATCATTCGTCTTATTCAGCGTGCTGGTCGTGTTGATCGTATCGGTCAGGAGGCAGAGGAGATATTCTGCTACTCATTCTTCCCAGCTGATGGTGTGGAAAAAATCATCCGCCTGCGAAAGCGTCTTAACGATCGTATTAATGCTAATGCAAACATTGTGGGTAGTGATGAGATATTCTTCGAGGGTAACGAAAAGAACCTTACCGATATCTTCAATGAGAAGAGTGGTAGTCTGGACGATGACGATGAAGATGCTGATGTAGACTTGGCTTCGCAGGCATTCCAGATATGGAAGAATGCTACTGATGCTGATCCAAGTCTGAAGCATATAATCCCAAGTCTTAGCAATGTAATCTATTCTACTAAGAAAGCTCCCGAGGATACCGAGAGTGGAGTGATAACTTATGCTAAGACGTATAACGACTTCGACGTGCTGTCGTGGTATAACTCAAAGGGCGAGATGATTTCTCAGTCGCAGAAAAAGATTCTGCAAGCGATGGCTTGTAGTGCTGATACACCAGCACTCGAACCGCTTGAAAACCATTTCGATCTGGTTAAAGATGCAGTTGATAATATGCAAGCAGAGACTACAAGCGTAAGTGGTATACTTGGAAATCGATTTAGTACCCGATATCGCATTATCGAGTTGTTGGAGCATTACTACCAGCAACCACCCAATCTATTCTTTGATGTCGACAAGAAACAACTGCTAAAGTTGGCCATTGACGACATATATAACTATCAACTACTCGAAGGTACAAAGTTCATACTTGGCCGCATGTTGCGTAACAGCAGTCAGGATGATATCGTTGAAACCATACTCGAGATGTATAAGAACGGCTCTTTGTGCAGAATCGATGAAGACCGTAATAAGTGCAAGGATCCTCAGATAATCTGCTCTATGGGACTAAGAAGTGAATAACCTACGTAATAACAAAAGCCATATGATGAACAAGAACGTATTCAGACAGTATATATCCAACTCTGATTTCCGTAACCTGTTTACACAGGAAATGGGTTGGAACAATCCTCGTGGACAAGTTGATTTTGAATTTACCATCGACGACGAGGTTTATGAGTTTACGCAGATAGCCGATCGTAATGGATTCCAGGCCATTACGTGTGCTGTCAATACTATACCAACGTCGTCTGTATGCAAGAAGATCGACACCAAACTGCGTCGTGTGGCTAACGATTACGTTTGTGTCTATTATATCCCCAATACAGAGCATCATTTGTGGGTTGTACCCGTTAAGAAGATTGAGAAGCGCGACCTTGTGTTGGTAGAATACGATTCTGTATCTAAGGCCGATTTCTTGTTCGAAAAGGTTGAAAAGATAAGTTTTGGTATCGACGAATACCCTACCATCATGGATGTTAAGGATAGAGTTAATGAGGCATTTATTGTTAACTCTGAGAAGATAACCAAAGACTTTTATGCCGGTTTCCGCAAGGAGCATACAAACTTTGCCAAGTATATTACGGGAATCGATGATGAGATTACCGATCTCAAGAAGAATCGAAATAAGCAGTGGTATACTTCGGTTATGCTTAATCGTCTGATGTTCTGTTACTTTATTCAGAAGAAAGGTTTTTTGGATTTGAATAAGGATTACTTGCGCGACAAACTCGCATGGGTTAAAAACGAAAAAGGTGAGAACCGCTTCTATGATTCATTTTATCGTGGATTCCTGGTTAGTCTTTTCCATGATGGTTTGAACTCGCCTCGTCATCAGGAAAACTTTGTGCAGAAGTATGGACGCATACCATATCTTAATGGCGGCATGTTTGGTATACATGAGCTGGAGGAGAGTTATCCAGAACTGGATGTTGCTGATGAGGCATTCGAGAGTTTGTTTGCCTTCTTTGATCAGTGGCATTGGCATTTGGACGACCGTCTTACAGCTTCTGGTAAGGATATTAACCCCGATGTTTTGGGTTATATATTCGAGCAGTATATCAACGATCGTGCACAAATGGGTGCTTACTATACCAAGGAGGATATAACAGAATATATTGGTCGCAACACCATTCTTCCTTACCTTATGGATGCTACAAGGAAGGTTGATGACAAACCATTCAAGACCAATGGAGAAGTGTGGAAGTACCTGCGTGAGAGTGGCGATAAATACATATTTGATGCCGTTAAGAAAGGCTGTAACGAGGAGATTCCTGAGGAGATAGCTGTGGGCATCGATACTACAGCACCCAACCTGCTTGAACGTCGCAGTCATTGGAACGAACGTACACCTGAGGCATTTGCATTGCCTACTGAAATATGGCGTGAAACTATAGAGCGCTTGCAACGTTATAAGAATATAAAGGATAAGATTGAGAATGGTGAGATAACAGAGATAAATGATTTTATCACTTATAACCTCGATATCCGCCAGTTTGTGCAAGACCTGCTTACAAAAACTGACGACCATTTGTTGGTTAAGCATTTCTATGCTCAGCTACGTAAGGTCACCATCCTTGATCCAACTTGTGGTTCTGGCGCTTTCCTTTTTGCTGCCCTTAACATCCTCGAACCTCTCTATGAGGTATGTATAGACCGCATGCAAACATGGAATAATGGTAATCCTGAACTGTTTAAGGAAGAGCTTCAAGAACTAAATGGAAAGTATCGCTCAAACATCCGTTACTTTATCTACAAGAACATCATCTTGCGCAACCTTTATGGTGTCGATATCATGGTTGAGGCCACTGAAATAGCAAAGCTTCGCTTGTTCCTGAAGATGGTGGCAGTAGTAGATGTGAATCCCCGTGCTGATAATCTTGGACTGGATCCTCTGCCAGATGTCGATTTCAACATCCGTTGTGGTAATACATTGGTAGGTTATGCTACAGAGGCAGACTTAGAAAAGGATTTGGTTGAAGGTGATATGTTTGCCAAACAAGAGTTTGAAGAGAAAGTTCATATAGAGATGGATAAGGTTGCTCATGCCTATGAGCGTTTTAAGCAAATCCAATTGTCACAGAGTGAAAACCTTGAAACTTATAAGGAGTCGAAAGCAGGACTGAAGAATCGCCTCAAAGGATTAAATGAGCTTCTGAATGATAAACTCTATAAGTCAACAGTTTCTGGTGGCTCATTAAAATATGATGCATGGCTGAAATCTCATCAGCCTTTCCATTGGCTTGCTGAATACTATGATATCATCAATGGCAATAAAGGATTTGATGTGATAATTGGTAATCCGCCGTATGTAGAGTATAATAAAAAGGATAAGATAACGGGGTTGGCTGTTTCTGATATATATAAACTTCATGGATATGAAACCATTGAATGTGGAAATCTATATGCATATGTTTTGGAAAAGTCGCTAAAAATAAGCAATATGAGCAGTTATAAAAGTATGATTATGCCATTAAGTATAGTAAGTACACCGCGTATGAAAAAAGCGCAGATGATTATGAAAGACTATGGCGTATATGGTAGCTTTTATGCAGGCGACTCGAACCCAAGCACATTGTTTTCTGGAGTAAAAAGTCAATTAAGTATAATCGTGATGAGCAAAAGTATCACTAGTAATTATTCCACTAATTATGTTCGCTGGTTTGAAGGTTATAGACCAGTCCTATTTAAAAATATTTGCTACAATGAAACTCAATATAGTAACGAATATTTCAAAATTGGGCATAATGTTGAAATCAATATACTGAAAAAGATTAATTCTCAGAATAAAAATCTTTCATATTACTTTAGTTCTATAGGAGACCATAAGTTTTATTATAGGAATGCCAGCGGCTCATATTATAGAATGTTCTATACTATTCCCCCCAGAATCATAATTAATGGTGAGAATCAAATGTCAACTACGCTCAAACCTGTTTGTTGTTCTATAGACGAAGATATAATGGTTTCAATATGCAGTAGTTCTTTGTTTCATTGGTATTGGACAACAATATCTGATAATTACCATATAACCCAAAAAGAATTTGTGAATTTTCATTTTAATTATAGGTCTAATGATGTAATAAATGAAAAACTCATTGATTTAAACAAGAGATTAATGGGTGATTATCAAAAGAATTCTGTTTTTAGGGAGGAAACCCAATCGAGTACAAAACAAGTTAGGAGAGTTGAAATATATTATCCTCGCCTTTCTAAACCCATCATTGACGAGATAGACAAAATCCTTGCTAAACACTATGGCTTCACAGAAGAAGAACTCGACTTCATTATCAATTACGATATAAAATACCGTATGGGTGACGAACTGAACGACAACGACTGATAAATGGAATATCTCGGCAATAAGGATTTATTGAACATGTCTAAGACGGCATTCTTAGCATCAAGCACCATACCACCTGATATGGTGCTAAAATGCTACGACTGGGCTACTGCGAAGCATGAAGGTTGCGTTGTCAGTGGCTTTAGTAGCAGATTAGAGCAGGATGTGCTGCATTTCCTTATCGCAAGCAAACAGCCTGTTATTATGGTGCTGGCCCGCCAGATGTATAAACAGATGCCGCAGGAACTTCAATCTCTTATTGACGAGAATCGCCTTCTAATTATCTCTGTTTCAAACACCGTCCGACAATCAAAAGCTACAGCGTTCGAACGAAATAAATATATCTGTGAAATGGCCGAGCAAATCCTCTTTGTTGGCGTAACCGAAAAAAGCAGTTTGTACCCTCTATACAATAAATATTCTCAAAAACGTTGCACTTTATAATTAAAAACAATGATCACTCAGATTATATAAAAATGAGGGGAGCGAACATCACTGTTGGCTCTCCTACACAATAATTTACTTAAAAAACTAAATTAAAATGTATATTCGCCCTGCGCATCACTGCGAATAAAGGGCTTCAACCATAAATCGGATGCAAAGGTACAACATTTATTTGGAATGAGCAAATAAATCTGCAAAAGTGTTATTATGTTATGATGATTTTTTTAGCCGCCTTACTGCTGTGCAGTAAGAGGGTCTGGACTATGATTTTGGGCCGATTTTTTATGCAGAAAATGTTTGGCGGATTCGAAAAAATGTGCTACTTTTGTGCCCCACATTCCAGTTTCTGACCAATATTAACAAAAAACTATAGCAGAATGAAGAAATTTATGTTTTATGACTGCAACCTTGAAGGTAGGCAGTTAAATTTGGGAGAATCTGGATGTTTAGCGGCTTCGGAAGTCGTGCGGTCAATCTTTGATGCAGGCTTCCGAAAGAATGGGCTGAACTGGTTTGATTTTGGAACTAACGCGTTATTTGAATGCAAATACGTAAGTGAACCTAAAGATGGTATGTTCCTGATGGAGGTGAGAAACCATCGAGGAGACATAGGCAATCTTGTGTTTGTAGACACTAGAACTAGGCCAAACTATGTTTGGGTGCAGACTGCTGATTATGAAAAAAATGATAAGGCAAGCTTGCAGGTGGCTAGTTTGATTGAAGACTGGATAGCGAGTGAGGCTTATGCTTACGGCTGGAATGCGAAGCTGAAACGCAGTGTTTTTGATAATAAGTTGGTTTACGTAGAGCTTTTTAAAAGTGCTACGGCTTATATCAAAGAGTATATAGAGCGAATTCCTGCATTTGTTTCGTATGTGGTATACGAAGAAAGAACTGATGAGATAATAAAGGAACTACACCTTATGATAGATAAAAAGGTATCGGGTATTGCTATCATGAGGGTGATAAGGGCTGCTATGGATACAGGCCTGATAGATAAGCCGTGTTATGAATCTATTGTGATGGAGTTTGATAAGGAGCAATATTTAACAATTCCAACTTATAAGCATTATACTAACATGAAAAATAATCCGTTGGCCAATGATAAAATTTATCTTGGGTATATAGATAAGTTCCTTAGGTTAAAGGATAAGTGGTTAGATAATATAGCGGCAAAATAGCCAAAAATTATCTTTTGTTATACAAAAAGTAGCTTTTTTTGTCGTTTGTTATCCGACCAAAAAAAGTTACTTTTTTTATTCTTTTATTTCGATTTTAATCCCTAATTTTGCGCTCCGAATTCGCGAGAATACAGACGTAGCGCGTGAAATCTGATTATCGAGAATCTCGATTGTTTCACAATTAAGATTTTTAGAAAAATGGATCAGATTAAAAAAGAAGAAGTCCAGTACATCTGGCACGATGGGGCTACAATCCCCGAAAACTTGTTGGTAAGCATGGCTAAGAATGCAGGAAGCTTTGTGGTGGCGGAGCATTGTTTGGTGTCGTACTATCGCCACATTTTGGCCCAGCATGGTCTTGGTGACTATATTAATAAGGAGAACGAAGTGCGGTCTCACTATAATGTGGTGAATGCTCCTATGCCCAAGGCTGATGCGAAAAGTGAGGGCGGACGTAGAGATAAGCAAGAGTTGGCTAAGAATGATTTGGCCAGAAAGCGCTACATGGAACTGAACTATGAGATGAGAACCATGCTGCTCAAGGATTCGCTTCGTGCATTGATCAATAATAATAAGGATATATTTGCTTCGAAAGTGCACTGGCTGGGAGTGTATCTGGTGATACACGACCGACTGGATGGCGCGATCAACCGAACCTCGTTTGTAAAGCTGGCTGATGCGATAAAACCTGAGGAGTGGGCTGAGGATCTGGCTATCGGCGAGAATACAATGACAAACTTTGCGCATTATGTGGACTATAATGACAGGAAAGAGGCGTATTACGACATGGAGAACAATCCATGGGAGACTCTGTGTAGTAGCTTCTGGAACGTGTTGAGACAGGTGATTCTTACTAGAAGTTTACTAAATGACGGGGCGGTTTACTAATAATCTTACTAGATTTTTACGAGCTTACTAAATGGCCGCCTGAGGTGTTTTTTTATCTCTACTTTTGCACTCGGAAATCAGATGATGGTCGTCTGATAATGAACAAAAGTAGAGATAAGTTATGTCAAAAAAGAAAAAGAAACAAAAAGTGATTTTGCCCTACACTCATAATGAGCAGGGGGTGCTAGTGAAGAGATGCTGTGCATCGTGTACTCACAAAGATCTGACCCAAATGCGGTCGAAGCGACGCTGCAAGATAAGGGATTGCGACGTAAAGTCGTGCAACGTGTGCAGCCTGTGGCAGATGAGTAAACAGGTGAGAGTGGCCGGACAAGGCATGGGTATGATTAAGCGCAAGGAGTATCTGATGTTTCTTATGGAGCAGCGAATGGAGGAGCAGCGCCAGAGAGACGATGGAATAAAGGTGCGCGAGCGCAAGGTCGAAACCATCCGAAAGATCTTCGAGAAAGATAGTAAGAGTTCAATTTACATTAAAGATTAAACATTATACATTAAACATTAAAAAATTAAACATTATGGAGACAATGATTTTGAGAGTTAAGAAGTGCGGACAGATGACTACCGTACAGAGTGAGAAAAGTGAAAACGGAGTGCTTGACAAGCGTACGCTGGTGCTGCAGGAACTCGGAGGTAAATACGAGAACTGCTATGTGGTAACGGCGCTGGGCAGCCTGGCTACCATCGAGTGGAGTGAGGGAGAACTCGTGGCGTGTGCGCTGAGTTTCCGTACTCACGAGCACAACGGACAGGTGTATATGGATGTGATTGCGAACGAGATGTATTACATTAAACATTAAAGATTAAACATTAAACATTCGTTTGTGTCATCTCGACTAAGCGCGCTCGAGCTTTGCTCGCTTGCTACCGAAGGGACGCAAGAAGCGCATGGAGAGATCTCATGAT
>JAEEGK010020054.1_pt1 | contig 14263 bp, 3 predicted proteins | sample 8958771 | NCBI WGS metagenome assembly JAEEGK01 (sample SAMN16246547, study PRJNA631951) | gut metagenome | biome: gut microbiome; feature: rumen; material: SC-attached | host: Bos | place: Iran: Karaj | collected 2018-10
AATGAAAAATCAACAAAATATTATTTTAAATTATAATTATAATAATTTTAAAATAATAAAAAAAAATATTTCATTAAATTCTTATTACATGAATAAAACATTGTTAACTAAAAATAAATATAAGAAAAGTATTGATTTTTCTGATAAAAGTCTAAATAACCAAAGTTCAACTAAGAAAAAGGAATTATCGATTGAAAATGAAAAATTAAGTAAAACTCAAAGGGAAAAAAAATATAATTCAAAAACAAAAAAAAAAGATTTGATAAATAATATTAGTTATAATGAGAGAAATATCATTAAAAGTTCTAGTGATATTAGAAAAGAGAAGAATAAAAAAATAAATATTAGAAATATTAATTCTAGCATTTTATCAACTAAAATTCATAAAATAATAAATTCCTCTTTATTATCAAAAAAACACAATTACAAAAAAAATATATATGAAGATATTAATTATTCAATTCATAAAGGAAATAAATTAGATATTAATAATTTGAATCATAACACAAAATCTAGAAATGAAAAAAAAAATGTAGTCAATAATAATAAAAGTAATTCTCTAGATAATAAAAAAAATAATGGATTAATTTCTGATTCAATGACTATGAATAAAAAAACTTTTTCAAATAAAAAAAATATTATTAAGAAAAATATTATAAATAATAAATTAAAAAATTATAATGATAAGAAAAACTTTATTTCAAATTATGCACAAATTTATTTAAGAAAAAATTTTTTCGAAAAAGAACTTATTAAAAATAGAATTATTTATAATAAATCAGTAACTGGTTTGACAAAATTAAAAAAATAAAATTTTCAAGTTTTTATAATATTAAAATTTTATATAAATAATATATTTATTTATTAACATTTTAAATATTTTATAGTAGAAATATACTTTTATTAATTATAAAAAGAGTTTTTAAATATTTTTCAATTAAATATTTTGAGTTATTAAAATAAAAAAATTTTATATAATTTTTAATTAAAATTATATAAAATATTTTTATAGGTGAAATGAAAAATAAAAAACAGAATAATTTAGAAAAAATATTAAATAATGAAATAAAAGTTCATCCAGAATTATCACTCTTTTTTAATAAAGATAATAGTATAAAATATGAATATTTAAATTTATCTAAGCCAAAATCAATTTCAACAAGGAATATTAAAAATACAAAAAAAACCAATTTAATTGAAAGTCTGAATACTTTTAGAAATATATATTATGATTTTTCAAATATAAAAAACCAATCTTTAAATAAAATAAAAGAATTGGAAAATGAAAATAATTTATTTGAAAAAGATTACAATAAATTTTCAAATAAAAATATATATGATTATACTGAATTAAAAAATGAATATGAAAAAAAAAACTATAAATTTCCTAAAATCAGAAACAATGAAAATTTATTTGATAAAAATATGTTATTCTTCAATAATTCAGATTTAAATAAATATATTATTTATGGTTCAAGGAATTTAAAACAAGAAAAAAGATCAATTGATTATTTAAAAAAAATTAAATCTCTAGTTGATTCAATGAGAATAAATGATAATTCAAATAACCATATCACAAAATATAACAGTGCTCCAAAATTAAACATTAAAAAAGTTTTCCATTCTTTTAAAAATAGTCATAATTATAAAAAAGATATATATAAAATAAAAAATACATTAAATAATTTAAGTGATTTAGATAACTTTTTTGAAAAAAATAATTCTATAAATAATACTATAATTCATAGTTATGTAACAAGAGATACATCAGTAATTAATTCTCCAAGAATTAATAAAAAATCTATTTTAAGATTAAATTTATTAAAACAAGAAAATAAAAAAGAATTAATTAAAAAAGAAGAAACAAATGATAATGATAATGAAAAAAAAAATGGACCAATTCAACAATTTAAACAATTATTTCCATCATATTTAAACAAAAGTTTATTAGATATTTCTATTAAAAATAAAATTTATTTATTATATAAACATCCTATAGAAAAATTATATGATAAAGTTTCAAAAGTTCAAGAAACTTCAACATTTAATAATTCAATTAAATTTTATTTAACAAATAGAAAAATTAATATAGAAAATAAAATTACTAATTCAAGCTTGTTGAAAGAATTAAATCAAGCAAAAAAAAAAATTTTTCAATTTGATTTAAAAAAAAATTATGAATTTATGAATCAAGAAAAACGATTAGTTAACTTAACAAAAGAACAATCAGATAATATAGAAAAGGATAATTATTTAAATAGTAAAATTAATTATTTTGAAAAAAAGATGATTAATAATATATGTAAAATATAATTTTTAAAAATAGAAATTATTATATAGATAATATAAATATATAAAAATATTTTTAAACAACAGTTTTTTGTTTCTAAAATTAAATATATAATTAAATTATTAAATATGATTATACAATTTATTTTTAGATAAATCAAAATTTTGATTTTTTTAATATTTTTTTTATATATTTTGTGATAATCATTTTTCTTTGAATTCAAAAAATCAAAATATTTTCTTCAATAGTAGATATTAAAATAAAAAAAATTATTCTTAAATTATTTAAATTGATAAAAAAGAAATATTAAAAAAATGAAAAAGCAAATTTTTATAAATCCAGAAAAAAGTAATCAAAATAATATGAATCAAAATAATAATAATTATAATCAAGATATTGATACAACAAATGATTTATCTAATAAATCAAATATTAATTCAAATTTAAATAATATAAATAATAATAATTTAAATATTTCAAAAAAAAATAACATTATTATTCCTTGTTGTTGTGATTGTCACAAACAATGTTGTCAAAATTTTTGTGAATGTCAAAATCAATTAATGGAAACAAATAAAAGATTATTTGACATATGTCAAGAGTTTAAAGATTTACAAAAGAAATATATTAACGACAAAGAAGAATATGAAAAATTAAAAAATGAAAATATGCAAAAAAAAGATTATATTAAACAATTAGAAAACATAAAAAAAGAAAATGAAGGATTAAATAATATTAAACCTATAAATGAAACTTTATTAAGAGATAATATCTTAAATTATTTAGATATGATTGAACAATTTTTCAAATTATTAAATACAATATCAAATAAATTTGACGGAGAAAATAATAAAATTGAAGATATGAATTATTATTTAAATAAACCTTTTGAATTTAAAAACATAATTGATAAATATATTACTTTAATTAATGAATTAAATTTAGAAAATTTAAATAAAGAATTTAGTAATAATATTTCAAAAAAATTTCCAGAATATAATATAAATCAATCTATCAATTCTTTTTATCCTAAATATCAAGTAAAAAATCCATTTATTGAACAAAATGAAAGTTCAAATATAAATTATATAAGTCCTCAAATTCATAAAAATAGAAAAGGAAAATTATATAAAGCAAAATCATTTTCTAAAATTAAACCTTCAGAAATTAAAACTGATTATTTAAATAAAGGAATAGATGATGATGAATTAGAAAATTTAAGAAAAATAAATCATATTAATCGTTTTTCAAATAATATTCCACAAAATATTAAAGATGATATTAAAAATGATTTATTAAATCCTTTAAATAAACCTTTTGGTCCTTTACAAAAATCAGATATTAATTCATTTAATCCAAATTTTTCACCAAATAAATTTTTAAATTACAATTTTTATACTAATAATAATAATTTTGACAAAAATAATTTATATAATGATAATAATCAAAATAATTTTAACGATAATAATAATAATAATAATTATAACAACTATCAATTTTTAAACGAAGAAAATTACAAAAATAAAAAAGAACAAAATAATTATATTCAAAATTTAGATAAAAATGATTCAGATGAAGATTCTAATAATTTTAAAGATGGAAGTTGTTGGGCTTGTAATTTAGGATGTTCAGTATCACAAACTGGATATAGTCCAATGACATATTCTCCATATAAACAAGGATATAAAAGAAAAGATGTTACTCCTATTAAAAAAGATATTGTTTATGAAGAATATACTAGACATAAAAAATGAAAATTATAATAATAATTTTTTTAATCAATATTATTTAATTTTTTTATTTTTTTTTTTGAAATAAACAAATTTGATAATTAAAATTTTTAAAAATTGAATTATAGAATAATTTTCTAAACAACAAAAAATATGGAAGTAATTCAATCAAAACAAAATTCAAATATTATAATGTCTTATATAAATAAATTATTTTCACCTTTTTTTGAAAATATTGATTTTAAAATATTATTTCATCAAAAAGCAACAGTATTTTATATAAAAGAATTAGAATTAAGAAAAGATTTATTAAAAAAATTAGGTATACCATTAGAATTAAATGTAGGTAAAATAACAGAAATAAAATTATCAATACAAAATTTAATTACTTTATCACAAATGGAATTAGAAATAATGGGAATTAAAATAGAAGTTACATCTAATTATTTAACAAAAACATATCAAAATGATTCAATAAGTATTAAAAAACATTTATTAGCAAAATGGGAAACAATTCATCAACAAATATTTAAAAATACAAAAATAAAAGAAAATAATACATTTATTGAAAATTTTATATATAAAGCAATTGCAGAATTAAAAGTAATAATAAAATTTTTAAGATTTGTAATAGTTGATAATAGACATAATAGTGAAACAACAGATAAAAAACAAATTAAAAAATTAGAATTTAAAATAGCAGAAATTTTTTCTGGTCAATATATAAATGATGAAGAATATCAAAATAAAGAAATAACTAAAATTTCAAGAGAAATAAAAATACAAAAATTAACTTTAAATATATATAAACATTCTGCAGATGATGATTATGAATCAATAAATGCACCAGATCCTTTTTTACAACCATTAAATTTTAATATTACTATAAATCATTTTTTAGATAATTATAAACCAGGAATTGATGAACCAATAATTAAAAAAAATGAAATTTTTATTGATATTAAAGAACCTATTATATTAAATATTTCAAAAGAAAAAATATTATTTTTAGTTAATTTTCTTGATTATTTATCTAAAACTGATAAAATTAAAAAGTATTGGATTTATCGACCTGATATTGATAAAATATTAACTTATCAAGATGGAGTTGAAATGTTGAGATTTGCATATAAAAGTTTAAGACAAGAATATAGAAGAAAACAAAAAAAATATACTGAATATTATTGGTTTAAAGATGCTATTAATATAGAAAGATATACTCAATATTATAAATCAAGACAATTTTTATTTGGTAATCAAACAAGTAAAGAAATTGAAGAATTAAAAAAAATGGAAGATAAAATGTCTATTGAAAATATTTTACATTGTAGAGAATATATTTTTAATATTTTACTTAAAGAAAATAAAAATAATATTAAAGGAATTGAAAATATTTTTCCTTATTATAAATATAGTTTAAATCAATGGTTATCTTTTAGAAAATCAATAAAGAAAAAGGAAGAAAAAATTAAACAAAAAATTGAAAAAGATGAAATTATATTAAATTTTATAAAAGGTGAACCATCAGATACAATAATAAAATTTAATATAAATATAAAGTTAATAATAATAAACTTAATAAGAAAACTAAAAAATAAATTTGTAAATAAAAATGAATTATTTAAACAAATGAAATATTATCATCAAATGTTTTATGAAAATGCTAATTCATATTTTAATGATATGAAATCTAATTATGAAAAACAGAAAAATTTACATATATTTGAATGGATAAATTTATTAGAAACAGATAATTTGGATAATGGTTCAAATTGTTTAAAAGATGCAATAATGGAAGAAATAAAATTTTTAGCAAATAAACAAATTCAAAATAAATTTCATTTAAATGATAATTCAAAAATACCAAATAGAAATAAATCAAGTGATGATGAATTTAGTGATATTTCAATTGATATTTTAGGTAAAAAATTATCTAATTTACATACAACAATGAAAAATAAAATTCAACCAACTCAAACAAATAATATACCAGAATTAGTAAAAAATCAAAATTTTCCTTCTCATTTTCCTCCTAATTTTTCTCAATTAAGAAGTTTAACTAAAGTAAGTAATTTTAATCCTTCAAAAAAAATATATTATTTATTTGGTAATTTACAAGATGAATTATCAAAAAAAACTTTAAAAAAAATTATGGTTTCTGTAATTTTTACTAATATTTCAGTTCAAATGACATTAAAAAGAAGTAATGGATTTAAATTAGATGCTCAAATTTTAACTTTAAATATTTTAGATCATAATTTTTGTTTTACTATTGCAAATGTTGATGATGCATCTTTATTAAAAGATATTTCATCAAAGAAATATGATGAAAATTTTAAAATTGAAAATTATCCTTTTAAAAATGAACAAGAAGCTTTTGATGGAGTAATTATTAATTATTTATTAGATGCTATTAATGATGATAAAATAAGAGATAAAATTTTAACTGAAAATTTTTTACCTGAAGAAAAAAAATTTTTAAGTGAAGTTTCTTATCAATTTAAAAATAATGTTTCTTATATTAAACCTGATAAAAAAAATCCTACTTTATTATTTGAGTTTTATAGTAATATTTTCTTTAAATATTTATTTCAAAAAAATTTATTAATAAAATTAATTGAATTAATAAAAGAAATTTTAAAAGATGAACCAGATACAATTAAATATTTATTAACACCAGATGAATCTAATTTCAAATCAAGTTTTATTTTGAGATTATGTGATAAAATAATGTATTATTTCAATCCTGAAAATAAAAAAAATACTAATTTAGAAAATTCAATTCAAAATATAAATTTAAGTAAAATTCAAGAAAATAATCCATCAAATACTAATTCAACTAATTTAAATAATAATAACTTTTCTAAATTTCTTTTAAATCAAATGGAAGAAGATATAATTACATTATTTAAATTAGTAAATTTAACAATTATACAATATATTTTTTCTCCATTAATGCCATATTTTTATGTAGAAAATAAAGCATTTGAACATTTTTTTCATAATTTAAGTAGTTATGCAAATATAATGAAAAAAGGTTATGTATGTAAAGATAATAATAATTTATTAAATTCATCTTTTAATAAAATTGGCTTAATTCCAATTAATAATTATGATACTAATTATTTAAATTTATCAATTGATAGAAAAATTTCTTTTAATATATCAAATGAAACTTTAGCAGAATTATCTGTTTTTATTCCTTCAATATTAGATAATTTTAAAAAATCTAATTATGTATGTTCTGGAGATATATATGATGATTTAAAGGCTTCTTATATGGATTTATATGATTGTTATATGAATTTAAAAAAAGATTTTTTTTATATTTTTCAAAAAGATGTTGAAAATTTTGATGAAGAACAAATATTTAATAATAGAGAAACGGAGAGAATTTTAAATGAACCTGTTTATATAGAAAAAACAAGACGTAAAAATGATAAAAAAAAGAAAGAAAAAATTCAATTATTAATTAAACTAAATTCATTATCTATTCATATTTTTGATAAAATATTTTTTATCTCAACAGGAATTTGTTCAATATTAAATATTTCATTAAAAAATATATCAATTAATAATGAAGAATTAACTGATTTTCCTGTCTCAAAAAATCATAAAATTAAAATTCAATATAATCAAAATATTTTTGATCCTTATTCAATATTGGCTTTATTAAATAAGACAACAATTAATATTAAAAAAATTGCTGCATCAATTGATATGAAAGAATCTTTATTAGAAACTGATTTAATAATTGATATTATTAAATCAAGATGGGAAAATATTCATTTTTTACCTAATTTAATTATTGAATTATTTTCTAATAAAATATTAATTAATATAGTTCCTGGAATAATTAAAATCATTAATTTATTTCAAAATTTATCATATTTTCAAACTTTATATAAAAAAACTTTTGGTATTGTAAATATTTCTAAATTAAATGTTAATGAAAAAAAAATACCAAAAATTAAAACAGCAAATATAAATCAAATAATTTCATATATAGATGATATTAAAAAAGTTTTTGAATATGATGACAATATTTTCCCTTTAAAATACTATTTTATAAATAGACCAAGTGAAATTTTAAATTATACAATAGGAAAACTAAATGATAATAATGAAGGAATAATTATAAAATTAATTTGTGATAATGTAAATAAAATAAATTATGTTGAAAAAGATGTTGTTGGTATTCAAATTCCATTGGTTTTATTTAATTCAAAAAACACTTTATTTTATGAATCAATTGAAATATGGATGTCTGATATTCAAATAATTGAATCACAAAATAAATTTTTAGACAAATTAAAAATTTCATTTGGAAATGAATCATATAATTCGTCTTTATTTCAATTTCTTTTTTGTGAAAAATTTGCCTATTCAACAGGTTTAATTTCAAATATAAAAAATTCAACTATTAGATTTGATGAACCAAAGAGTTTATTTGAAAATAAAAAAATATTATTAGATGGATTAAATAGAGTATTAATTAAAAAAACATATTATTATGAAGATACTGATTTAAAAAAGATTTATAATGAAATGTTTGATGAAGAATTACCAAAAAGTCAAATTATTATTAATATTAAAAAATTATCTGTGGCAATAGTAATGAAAAATAATAATAAGACTTTTAATTTTTTAAATAAATTTTTGATTTATAAAAATATGTGTTCCAATCAATTAGATGTTATGCAAGATTTAAATGAAAATTTAGATGAAATAAATACACAAAATTCAAAAAATAAAAATGTTCATAAACCAAATAATAGTTCAAATTTAGATAGTAATAATTTTAAATTATCTATTCATAATGAATATAATAATGAAAATAGTGAAGAGGCTCAACCAAATAGTCCTTTTATTAATTTTAAAAAATTATCTCATCATATTATTGATTTATCAATTGATAAAATTTCACTTAAAATTACTGAAGATGAAGATAAGAAATTGAAAGAAAAAGGGACTTTTATTATTATAAAGAATATTAAATATATTGAAAAGAAAGATATTTCAGTTAATGAAGAAAAGGTTAAAAATTTAATTCAAGTTGAATCAATTAAAGTTTATTTTGCAGTTCCTAATACTATTACTAATTTAGAAAATTATAAAAATAAAGGTAATTTTGAAAAATTAGGTTTTGTAGAATTATTAGACAATGAAAAAATGATAAAAGTATTAGAAGAATTATCTAAAAATAAAAATAATATTTTAGGTTTATTAATAGAAGATATTAAATTAATACAAAATCATGAAAGAATAGTAATATTTCAAATTCAAAAACAATTTAAAATAGGATTAATTGATAGAAAAGAAAGAGAAAATATAAAAAGTGAATCAAAAATAAATTTTAAAGAAATAATTTTTGGCATATATACTTTAGATGATATAAATTCATTGAATGATAAAAATAGAGATTTATTTTTTCATCCTATAAATAATAAACCAATAAAAATAGAAAATATTTCAACTGAGAATTTTAAAACTAAATATTGTGTAGAAATTACAATAAAAAAAGAAGGTACAAATGTTATATCTTCTAATAGAAGAGGATATAATTTATTACAAGAAGAAATGACTACTCCTCAAAAAGAATTTAAATTATTTGGAGAAATGATAAAAATGATTAAAATTATGACTGAAAGTATTAAATTAAATCCTAAATATTTGACAGAAGTAAATTTTGGTTTTATTTATTTTAAATTTATTAGTTCTATATTTAGTTATTTTTACTTTATTAGAAATTATACAAGAGAAGAAAATCAAGTTTTTATGAAAACTTTTGAAAATTATCAAAATTCAAAAAATGATGAAAATGAGATAAATTTAAATAATGAAGAAAGTGATAATGAAATAAATACTATAAAAAGACAAAAAACATCAACTGGAATTCATAAATTAGTTTTAGATGAACATGAAGAAGATAAAAGATATTCAAATGATGAAGAAGTTAATAAATTATTTAAAAGACAAAAATCATTTTTAAAATCTCGTAAAAAACATAATTATGGAAATGTAAAAACAATTGTAGAAATGAAATCATCTCCATTATTAATTTTATCAATTCCAATGATTGTAGTAAGTTTTGAACAAGTTGAAAATAATACATTAAAAACTTTTACTTATTTTATTTTAAATAATATATTAGGAGAAATGAGTTTTAGTGAAAAAGTAAAAGAAGATTTTTTATTAATTGTTTCTATAAAAGAAATTTTATGGAAAGCTGATGCAAAATGTGAAGATTTAATAAAATGTAATAATGATTATAATGCAATAACAATTACAGTTTATTTAACTAGAAAAATTAATAGTTATGATCCAAAAATAGAAATTCAATTAAATCATTTAAAAATTATATTCTTATTTAAAGTATTAAAAGAAATAATATTATTTATTGAATTAAACTCAAGTTGTTTAGATGAAAATCCAAGTAAAGAAGAAATGGATAAATTATTAATAAGAACTAAAATTGATGAAATGTTAGCAATAATAAAAGGAAATAATTTATCAATTATAGTTCCAGAAGATTCACAAAGTGCAAATTATTTATGTTTAAATGTAAATAATATACAAGTAAAATTAAAAAAAGCAGATTTAAATCCAAAAATTTTTATCTCACCAAATAAAGAAAAAGATCCAAATCCTTTAATAATAGATATTAAAACAATTTATAATATTCAATCAATTGAAAGTCAAATTAATGAATATATTCCACATACTTTAATATTTATAAATGGAAAATCAATAAATGGATTTTTTTGTATTAATAAAAAAAAAGAAAAATTAGCTGAAATTAATGAAATTAATTTAATTGTAAAACAACCTGCAAATGATCATGAAATTACTTTAATGAGGAAAATATTATGGAAACAAGCAAATAATAATTCATCAGTTGTAACATATAAACCTTCTTTAAATATAAATTTAAAAGGTCATATTAATAGTTTTTTAGGTAATTTAATGTCTTTGAAAATATTTATTGATAGTAATTTTGATGAAGAAAGTAATATTAAAATTTTATCTGAAAAAAATCCTAATTTTGATACTATTGAATTAGAAATAAATATTGATAATGCATTTGTTAATTTAGAAATGTATAAATGTTATAAAAAAAATTTAGAAAATGTTAATATTCAAAAAATTGAGAAAATTCTACCTGGAAAGGATGATGATATTATTTTTAATAACAAAATAGATGATGATGAGATTAAAAAAGAAGATATAAAAATGGAAGAATTTGAAAATAATATTGAAGAAAATTATTTTAGAAAAATTACAAAAGAAAAAATAGATTCAATTAGAAGTCATTATGGTCAAGAATATATTAAAGAAATAGATGAAGAAAGTAATAAATCAATAGAAAATGAAAAATCAATAATATTTACTGATACATATAGTAGTCAAAATAAATAAAAAATATATTTTAAAGAAATAAAAATATTTTTTTTATATAGAAAGAAACATAAATAAATTCAAAAAAAATGTTTTCAAAAATTTTATTATTAAAAAAAGTTTAAAAATCCTAAATTTTTTTTTAACAAAAAATAAATTATATAAAATAATATAAAAGATTAAATAATGAATTTAAATTATATAAAATGATTATTATATTTAATAATAAATGATAACAAAAAATAAAAATGTTTTAAGTGCTATAAGAAACAAAATTCCACCTTTTGCACAACTTCTTCTTCTTTTTAGTTTTTCAATATCAAAATCACCTTTATTTATTTTAGCTGCATTAGTTCCAAAATATCTTCCTGTTATTATTGTTACAAGTCATTTTACATGGAAATTAGATGAAAATACAAAAAATAATTTTTATATTAGTTATAATTTAAGAAAAGCTCAATTAGTAAATATCCTTCCATATTTAACTATGACTAGATTTTATTTAATTGGAATTGTTTTATTTTTATTTGAATTTGTTTTTTTTGGTTTTTTATTTCATTATTATTTTATTATTAAAAAAAAAAAATCTGGTAAAATAATTTTACATTGGTATCCTAAATTAATGTTTTATTTAAATACTATTTTTTCTCAATATATAGTTGAATATTATTCTTTTACTTTATTACTTTTTATAAAAAAAAAATTAATAATGCCAACTAATTCAATTTATAAAGATTATGAAAAAGTTCCTATTATTACAAAAGATGATAATTATAATATTATTATAGTTGGAGTTTTAACTTTTATTCAATGTTGTTTTTTAGTTTTAATGAATGTTTTTACTTTTTATAGTTTAGTTATTATTAATTCTTCTTATAGAACTTCAATTCCAACTTTGAGATTTACACATATGTATCGTTTTTATTTTTTTGTTTTTTTTACTGATTTATCTTGTATTCAATATTATGAAATTTTCTTAACTGATAATGGAAGATTTAAATTTAATTGTTTTATTTTTGCATTATTATTTTTAATATTATTTAGTGATATTATTACAAATGTTAGAACTTATGAAGAAAATAATTATTTTTATTTTCTTATTCGATTTTTAAATAATTATAATTTAGTTTCAATTATTTTTGAATTCATTTCAACATTAAAAGATTTTAAATTTAGTATCAAAGAAACTTTTATTTTTCTTTTCTTTAAAATGTTTCTTACTATTTCAACTTTATATTTATTAATTTTTTTCCGTTCGCAATTTATGTTAAATTTATCAAAATCATATTTATTTGATACACTAGAACAAAATAAATTAATTCAAGTTTTAGAATGTTTTAATTATCTATTAGATGCATTAATTGAAATCAAAACTCAAAAAAGTAATGCAAATGAAGTAATAAATGTAATAATATTACATCAAAAAAAATGTTCAAATGATTTATGTAAATGTAAAGAAATTCAGCCAATTCCAATATGTGGAATTGAAGATAATAAAGAATTTACTAATAAATTAATAAGAGGATTTGGTTTTTTAATGGAAACATGTTTTGCGAATGGAACTTCATATAATCATATTTCATATTCTTTATTTTTAGCAGAATATTTTTCTCATATTAAAGATAATTTAATTATATCATATTCATTATTACAAAGTTGTCTCACATTAAATATTTTAAAAATGAATTTTATTCAAGCATTCGAATTATGCAATTATATTAATTTCTATAATCAAAAATTTAAAGAAAAATTTAAAAATTCAACATCATCAATGAAATTTTATAGAATATTTGACAATATTTTTGAAAGAATGGAATTTAATAGAAATATAATAGAATATTGTAACACATTTGAAAATTTAATCGACACAAAAATGTCATTTGAAAACTCATTAAAATTTATAACAGATCCAGACACAAATGAAATATTATCAATAGATTCAATATTTCTAACTAGAGATGTAATATTAGGAGTAATAAAAAAATTAACAAATATGAGTAAAATATCAAAAAGTGTAAAAAAAAATTTAATAAAATATTCAAATGAAAGAAAAGGAGCAGAATTTTATTATTTAACATTTTTATTTTTTACAATGTTTAGTTCAAGAATCCCATCAAATATAGTAAAAACATTTGATAAAATATCATCAGGCGTAGGATCATTTAAAGGATTAAGTCAAGAAGACATGACAGATAAATTTAATAAAGTAATAGATAAATACATTTTATCAGAAAGTGCAATGAATCAAATAATAATTAAATTTTCAAAAGGAATAAAAATAAAATATTGTTCAAGTAATTTTTGTAATCAATTAGGTTTTATACAAAGTCAATTATTAGGAGAAGATTTTGCAAATATTTTTCCTAAAAGTTTAAGAAGAAGTCATACTAGAGCAATGTTACATTATATTATGGTAGGTCAAAATTATTTTTTAAAAAAATCAACTTATATTTTTGATGCAAGTGAACATTCTATGCCTTGTGATATTAGAGGAGGTGCTTTACCACATTTTGGTAAATCATTTATGATGATTTGTCAAATTATGATTAAAAAAAATAAAACTTGGTCTTTTATTTTAGATAATAATTATGTTGGATTAAGTATTAGTAGAGAAATTGAAGAAAATTATGCTTTTAATTTAAATTTATTAAGAAAAGTTGATATGGAAATTATTGATATTTTTGATATAAATACTAATATTATGAAAAATAAATTTAAAGATACTTTAGATGTTATTGAGAAAGTTAAAGATGAATTAGAATTTAATGATGTTGAACAATATTCTAAAAATTTATTTAATTTAAATGCTAATGGAGAATTAGATTTAAGTGATAAGGGATTTATA
>JAEEGK010020055.1_pt1 | contig 14262 bp, 8 predicted proteins | sample 8958771 | NCBI WGS metagenome assembly JAEEGK01 (sample SAMN16246547, study PRJNA631951) | gut metagenome | biome: gut microbiome; feature: rumen; material: SC-attached | host: Bos | place: Iran: Karaj | collected 2018-10
ATTAAAAATATGAATTTAAAAGCTTTAAAGGATTATAATGAATATAATATAGAATATAATGAATTTGATAATAAATTAATAGAACAATTAATAAAATTATTTCATATTTTTCAAAAAATAAAAAAGGAGAATAATGAAAATGAGGAAAAATTTAAAGAATTTATGGAAGAAGAAACAAAAAGTGAAAATTATAAAGTTTATATTTATTTAGATAAAATTAATTTTGAAGAAATTGATTTATTAGATATAAAAGTTAATAATAATAATAAAAACAAAATTATAAAAATTATTAATGAGCAATTCAAATGATGAAGATATTGAAAGACCATATCCAAAAGATTCTACTACATTAAACATAGAAAACATACCAAAAGAGTCATTAAATCCAGAAAAAGAGAATAATCAAGAAGAAAACAATGATAATAATGGAATAGATAAAGAAATTGAAAATAATGAGATAGATAATAATTTTCCTGATAATGACAATAATAATAATAATCATAATAATGATGAGGATAATTTTCCTCCAGCAAAAAATGACTTTGATAATTATATTAATAATTTAAATACAAGTAAAAATAATGAAATAAAAGAGGATAATTTTAATGATGATTTTAATGCTGATAATACATTTAAAGATGAACAAAAAAATAATAATGATAATGAGCATGAGAATGAGAATGAACACATTGAACACAATAATGATAGTTTAAGATTTTCAAATATGAATAATTATGGAAATAATGATAATAATAGAAAAAGTGGTATAAATAATAAAAATGAAGAACCTCAAGAAAATAATATTGATAATAAAATGGATAATGATGAAGAATTTGAAGGAGATAATGGTGGACAAAATAATATTAATAATAATATGAATGATAATAATAATAATAATGATATGAAAGATAATAATGAAAATTATAATAATGATAATTTAATTAATGATAGTCTTGGATTTAGAGAAAGTGAAATAAAAAATGATAATAATAATAGCAATCATTTTGATATTAATGATTTTGATTTAGATAATAATAATATTAATAATGATAATTATAATAAGGAAATAAGAAATAGTAATAATAGTGAAAATTTACAAATGAATCCAAATAATGAGAATCAGACTAATAATGAACAAAATAATATAACAGGAAATGGAAATTATTTAAGGAATAAGCCAAATCTCCAAAATAATAATTTTAATAATAATTACAATTTTAATAATAATAATAATAATAACAATTTAAATAATATTAATAACTATAATAATAATTTTAATTATTCAAGAAACCCTTATTCAAATAATAATAACAATAATAATTATTATCAAAATGGAGGATTTGGTGGTTCAATGAATGTAAATCAAACTGCAACACATTTTATTCCTCAAGACACTCATGTAATTAACAATTTAAATTATAATTATGGATCAAGCATTAATAATAATGAAGTAAGACATCATGAGGATTATAACCCAATATTTGAACAATATGAAGAACTTCCAGAAGATAGTGATGGTTTTCATATAGACCCAAATAAAAAAGGAAAAGATTCTTCAACTGTAGCTGGTATACAAATTGCAAATACTATAATGGGTGCTGGAATTTTATCAATTCCTATTATAATGAGTTATCTTGGTTTTTTATTAGGTATTACAATAGTTGTATTTTTAGCTGTTACTACGATATATTCTGTATATATTTTAATTAGATGCCATGAAATTACTGGTAAAAATGGATATTCTATGTTTGGAAAAATAGCCTTAGGAAAGATAGGAAGTATTATTGTTAAAATTATTATAATAATTAATAATTTAGGAATATGTATTTGCTATTTTAGAATATTTGGAGAAGTCATTCAAACTATAGTCCAAACATGGGTTTCACCAAATAGTTATTGGGTGACAAATTGGCATAATTATATATATATTTTATTTGGTTCTGTAATTATGCTTGCATTTATTTTTATCAAAAATATTTCATCACTCAAAAAAGTTTCATTTCTTGGAGTTATAGCAGTTTTAGTCTTCACATTGTCCCTGGCAGTTTTATTGTTTTATAAAAGTGCTTCGAATAAATTAGATAGTGATATAAATTGGAAATTTTTATTTCCAAATTGCACTTTCACAGAGGCCTTTCATTCCACCCCTACAGTATTTGTAGCTTTTCTATTTCAGTTTAATGTTTTTCCTATATATTATTCAATGAAGAATAGAAATATGCAATCAATGATAAAAGCCTCAATAATAGGGGTTATATATAGTTTAATTATTTTTTTAGTGGTAGGAGTTCTTGGATTTCTTCTTTATGGATTAAATATAGATGATACTATTTTAGATAATTTGAGTGATGATATGATTAAATATAGAAATAGCAATGTTTTAATTATTATTTTAATTATAATCATTTGTGTTTCATTTATTATTACCTGTTTAACAAGTTTTCCAATATTATTTTTATCTTTAAGAGTTAATTATGTTAATGCCTTTTTAGTATGTACAAATAACTGCAAAAAAAATAATGAAGATAACACGCAAAATGTACCAATAAGTCAAGGAAGATACCAAAAAAAACGTACTCTTATAAATGAAAAAGTGCTAATTATTGTAACAATTATTTTATATGTCTTTATTGTTGCTTTGGCCATTCTTATATATAAATTAAAAACTATGTTTACTATAGTAGGAGCAAGTGCAGGAACTTTTATTGCATTTATTTTGCCTAATCTTTTCTATATAATGATTGTAAAGATGTCTGGAAAAAATTATAGTCTTATAATACCATTCATTCTTTTAGGAATAGGATTATTCTTTTTTGTAATAGCAATTTTACTTATTTTCTTTTAAAAGATTTATATTTTTTATTAATTATAAACTGAAATAATAATTAATAAATAATTAATTAATTAATTATTTAATTATAATAGAAAAAAAATGGAACCTTCTAGACTTAAAAAATTATTATTCTATGAATAATATTTTCTTTAAAGTAAATTCTTTTTACTTATAAAATTGGCAAATTAAAAGATAAATCATAAAGATTTATATTATTTAATATTGTTTAATAATTCATTTTAATATTTGTAAAAAGATGAAATTTCTATTTAATTTATTAATAATACATAGAATATTAAATATGTATAAATAAGATGAAAAATGTCAATTTTTAATTAATAAAAACTAGAAAGCTAATGAAAACAGAAGAAAAAATTAATGAAAATGAAATTAATACAGATTCCAAAAAGAAGGAATCAAATGAAGAAAAGAAAGAAAATACTATTGATTCACTTTTTAATAATTTCTTTGATGATTTCTTTGAATTTCCTTTAAGATTATCAAATCACTTAAAAGATTTATCAATAAGACAAAAATTTGAAGAAGAAAAAAGAATTCCAGTAACAAATTTAGATGAATTCTTTAAAATGTGTGAAAAGAAACATAATAAATATGATGATATACCAGTAACAAATATTAGAAAATTCTTTGAATTATGTGAAAAAACACCAATTAAATCAGAAGAACCAATTAAAAAAGAAAATAAAAAACCATATAAAGAATTTAGTAAATCATATATTTCAACAACAATATATAAAAATGGTCATAGAATTGATGAAACAAAACAAATATTAAGAAATGAAAATGGTGAAGAAGAAATAATTAAAGAAAAATTAGTTGATGGTAAAGGAAAAAAGACAATAACTAAAAATGGTAAAAATAAAGTAATTCATGAAAAAAAATTATTACCTGAAATTACTTTAAGTCAAAGATTACCTATTCATAATATATTTAATGATTATGGTTTATTTGATATGAGACCAAGAAAAGTATATAATCCTTTTGGTAGAAGATTCCTTCCTATGGAATTAGTATTCTAAATACATTTTTTACACATTTATTTAATTTAATTTATATAGTATATATTATTTAATATTATTTTTCACAAATAATTTTAATTTAAAAATTTCTTTTCTTTTTTTTTTGTTTAATTTATATTATAATCACTAAAAATAAAATTTTAATTATAAAAAATAATTTATTTTATTTAAAGTATTAATAAATTATTAAAAAAATTTTTTCCATTATGATTATTTATAAAAAATTAACTTTCTCATTTAAAATTACTTTATATAATAAAAATTAACTAAATAAATAAAAAAAGCTTTAAAAACAAAAAAAAAAAAAAAACTTAAAATTAAATCCCTCCAAACTGATTATTCCAATCTTCCATTTCCTTAACAACTTTCTGACTAAGAGTTCCCCTAATTTTCAAAACAGCTTTTTTCAAATCTTGAAAAGTAACATCTCTAAACTTATCAATTTCCAAAATTTCCTTAGCACTTAATTCTCTTACAGGTTCAAAAGCAGCTTCTCTACAAAGTTCTTGTAAATCCCCATTAGAATATCCAAAAGTATCTTTAGCAATAACTTTAATATCATTATCACTAATATTATTATCAACAGTATTAATTAACTTTCTAATAAATTCAAATCTTCCATTTTCATCTAAAGGATGACAATAAACTCTTTTAGGTAATCTCCTTAATAAAGCATCATCAAGATCCATAGGTCGATTCGTTGCAGCAATGACTAATAATTTAGCTTCTGAATTAGAACCTAAACCATCAAATTGAATTAAAAATTCAGTTTTTAATCTTTTTGCAGCTTCATTATCATTTTCACTTCTTTTACTTAAAATTGAATCAATATCATCAATAAATATAATAGAAGGTGATTTTTTATATGCTAATTTAAATAAGGATCTTACTGTCTTTTCACTTTCTCCTACCCATTTTGATGTTAATGATGATGCACTTATATTAAAAAATGTACTTGAACATTCTGATGCTATTGCCTTTGCTATCATTGTTTTACCTGTTCCTGGAGGACCAAATAAAAGAATTCCTCTTTGTGGTTTTAATACTCCTGTAAATAAATCTGGACGAATTGTTGGTATTATTATTATTTCATATACTATTTGTTTTAAATCCTTCATTCCTACTATATCTGAAAATTTTACTCCTGGATTTGTTATCATTATTTCTGATGATATTTTAGCATCCATTTCATCTTCTTCTATTGTATGAATACTTTTTTTATTTTGAGATTCATTGTAATTTGGATAATTGTTTTTTGGGTTTGTTGGTTTTTGAATTGGGTTTATATTTAAATTTAAATTTTGATTTTGATTTAAATTTTGATTTTGATTTTGTTGATTTGAACTTTGATATATTTGATTTTGATTATTATTTATTTTTTTTCTTGTTGGATTATATAAAATATTATCAATAAATTTACCATAATTATTCTCATTTGATTTTATATAATTTAAATTTAAATTAGTATTATTTGTATTTTTACTTTTATAATGTGAATATAAAGTATTTCTCTGTTGTGCTGCTAAAGGAGAAATTTGTGATATTGTTTTATTCATTTTTGAAACTTTTTCTCCAATTTTAACTGTCATTATTTGTTGAAATTCATAAGGATATGAATCACTTCTTTGTTGAATTGCATTTTTTAATTTCATATATGAATTTCTTGCTTTAACAATATTTTCTAGTGCTTGATAATAAAGGGAATTTTGATATAAATTTAATCCTTCTTCATATATTTCATTACATTTTTGCATACAAACAGTTACAATTCTTAAATCTCTTTTATCTATTTTTTCATATACTTTATGTGGAATTATTCTATTTTGTTTTTCTTCTTCAAATGGATTTTTTTCATTAATTGAAGGATAATTATTAATTTTATTATTAATATTATTATTATTATAATTATTATAATTATTATTATTATTATTATTATTATTATAATTATAATTATTATTATTTTTGGTTTTATAATATTCTAATATGTCATCATCTTTTTTTTTATTTTGTAAATCTTGTTTATTTTGAATTGAATTTCTATTATTTTCTTCAATTATATTTTTTTCATAATCATAAAATGATGGTAATACACTTTGGGCTATTCTTTTTTTTGGTTTTATTATTTCATTTTTGAAATCTATATTTTCTAAATTTATATTTTCAATTGTATTATCGTCATTCGAATATATTTCATTTATGTTTAAATTTTCATATAGATTTTCATTTGGATTATCAATTTTATTTATTTCTTCTTTTTTTTCTAAGTATTCATTTATTTTTTTTATTTCATTATTTTTATCTTTTTCTATTTCTTTCTCTTGATATTCATCTTTTTCAATTTCTTTTTCTTTTTTTTTACTTTTTTTTTTATCTTTTTTATCTTTTTCTTTTTCTTTTTCTTTATCTTTACTTTGGTCTTTTTTCTTTTTCTTTTTTTTCTTCTTTTTTTTTCTTTTTCTTTTATCATCTGAATCATCAGAATCATCTGAATTTGTATCATAATCATCTGAATCATTTTGATATTTCTTTTTCTTTCTTTTCATTTGAATAACACTTTTTGATCTATTTAAATCATCATCATCTTTTATATCATATTTAATAATCTCATTAATTTCTTTTTCAACATCATTATCATCACTTATTTCTTCATTATCAGAATAAGAAATTACTTCTTTTGGATTTTCTTTATTATGATGTTTTTTACTTATTTTTTTATGAATCTTTTCATCTTTATTTTGATCATTACCCATTTTTTACTTTTTTTTAATTAAAAATTATTATTTAAATAAAAATGATATTATTATCATTTCAATTTTATATAATAACATTATTATAAAAAAATAAAAATACATACAACAAAAAAATAAATATAAATATTTTCTAGTTTTAATTTAAAATGTTATTCCTAAATTATTATTCTTTAATATAAATAAAAGATTCATTTTTAACAATTAAATGTCACTAATTCCAAAAATAAATCAAAATAATTTAGAAATAGAAAAAAGTGATATTAGTTTATTAAAAACTCCTTCTTTAATTTATTCTCCAAAATTAAAACCAGAAGATTCAAATCCAATTCCAAGTCCTTTTATTTTATCTAATAGTGAAACTAATACTTCAACTGATGAATCATATCCATTAAGTGATAATGAAGTTTCGAAAAATAATTTTAATTTTAAATTTGAAAAATGTAATGTTAGAAAAAGAAATTTTTCTAATATAAATATAAAAAAAAAATTTGAAGAGGATGAAAATGAAATAAGTTGTTTTTTTTTAAATACAAAAAAATATAAAGAAGATGAAGATAATGAATTATTATTAGAAATAAATGAAATTAGAAATGAATATAGTGATAATATAAATGATGATAATGATAATGATGAAATAGTATTAAAAAATAATAATAATGATGATGATTATAATTTGAATATTTTAAATATATTACGTAGGCAAAAGTTAATAAATGAATTAATGTAAATTAAAATTTAGTTATTAAAGTATATATCTATTTTAAAATTTATGGTATTTGTAACTTTATTTTTATGTGATGAAAGTATATATTTTATTTTATTTATTTTAATGATGATATTTTTTATAAATAAATTAGTTTTAAAATATATTTATTTTAATTTAATCAAATGAAAAAATATAATATAAAAATAGTAAATATTTTCTTTTATATTAAAAAAATAAATAAAAATTTAATTTAATTTAATTTTTAAATTATAATTGAATATTATGGGAGTAGGAGTATGTGTTACATCACCAAATGATAATAAAAATAAAGTAATAAAATTAAATCAATTAGAAGAAAATGTAATAGATAATTTTAATTATGAAGAATATGCAGTTGATAAAAATATAGAAAATAAAGAAGAAAAATATTCAATTCATGAAGAAATAAAAAGTAATAATGAAGAGAGAAAAAAAGTAGAAAATGTTTTTGAAAATGGAAATAAAGAAAATGATAAAATTGAAGAAATAAAAAAAGAAGAAGAAGAAAAAAAAGAAGAAAATTATGGAATGATTAAAGAAATAATAAATGAAAATGAAGAAAAAGAAAATAAAGAAGTTCCAGTTTTAAAAAGTAATAATAAAAAAATATTAGAAGAAAATAAAAATGAAGAAAATAAAATAAATGAAAAAAATATAAATGAAAATAATATAAATGAAAATAATATAAATATAAATGAAAATAATAAAAATGAAAATGAAGTAAATAACGAAAATTTAAAAAATCCCAAAAAAAAACCAAAATTAAAATTACCTGATTTATATACAATAGTCCCAGAAAAATTATTAAAAGAAAGTGATGGAAATGAATTATTATTTGTATCAGAATTATCAAAAATGATAAATATAAATATGAAAGAAAGAGTAAAATATGCAGAAAGATTTTGTATGTTAACAAAAGATAATTTTGTAATTTATAATTCAAAAGAAAATTATATTACTTTAAAAAGACCTTTAGCAGTTTTACAAACTAAAGATATAACAAGAGTAGTTCTTTTTAAATTAAATAAATTAGCAAATGGATTTGATCATTTTTATATTTGTTTTAATAAAAATCCAAGTACTGAATTAGTTTATTGTCAAATTAATACTTTTTTTATGAATGAAAAAATTGATAAAAATGATATTTATGAAAATGAAGCTTTAATTATGTTTAAATCAAATGATAAAACACTTATTAAAAAATGGTATGTTTTATTAAATTATATTATTAAATTAAAAAAAGAAAATAATGCAATTGAAGATAAAAATCAAGAAACAAATGCTTAATTATAAATTATGAATTTTTTTTATAATTTTATTATTTTTTGTAAAAAAAATACTTTATTTATTTTTTAATTAAATTGTATTATAATATTCTATATTTTTATTTATAAAATGAAAAAAAATAAAATTTATTATTTTTAATTTATTAAATATAAATTAATTTATATAAATTATTCTTATTTGATTTTTTTTATTTTTTTTATACATCTGGATTATTTAAAATTGTTTTTTTTAAATCTTCAATATCATCTTTTTCTTCTTCTTCATCACTACTATCATTAATTTTTTTCTTTTTTAATTTTTCATCTTCTTCATCACTATCATCATCAAATTCAACTTGACCAATTTCTTTTTTAATTTCATTAACATTAATTTTTTCTGGTTCATCTTTAATTTCTTTCACAATTGTATATTCACTTATATTTGGATGTTCTTCATTAAATTTTATTTGATCATTTATCATATTACCAATTTCTTCACTGCTTAAAATTTTTGCATGTTGTTCTTCTTCTTCATTATTAAATAAATTTGCTGAAAAAAATTCTCTTTTTCTTTTTCTTTCTTTCCAAAATTTTATTATTTGATATTTTATTCTATATATTGTATTTTCAATACATATTAAACATTGAGAACAAAATTTACTCATATTTATTTTAAATATTAAATAATTAATTATATATATCTTAATAAATGTCAATTCGAAATACGAAATTTGGAAATTTTCTTTCTACTGTTAAAAAAACTTTTTCAAGGATTATTGATTTTAATATTGGTCAACAAAATGATTATAATGAATTAAATGAACTTAATAATAGTAATAAAAATAATTTAAATGATACTCCTTCTTTAAGTAATAATGATAATTTATCTCCTAGATTTAAATTTAAATCAGATAATCAAAAAATAACTAGAAATGAATACATTAATAATTATTTAATAGATGATTACAATAATAATTATAATTATAACTACAATAATACTTATAATTATAATAATAATTACAATTATAATAATAACTTAAATAATTATAATAATAATAATGAAAAAGTTAATTCAATTTTAAAAATTACTCAATATATAAATGATGATAAATTTAGAAATAATAATGATTTATATATAAATAATAATAATTTATATAATGCAAATTATAATACTTCTTTAAATTATTGTGATTTTAAACCTTTAAATCATTTAAATCAATATCAAAGTGATAATTATGATAATAAAAGACTTAATAATTTAAATAATTCAGATTTTAAAATTATTCATAAAGATAAAAGAACAAAATATTCAAATCCATTTTATTCACCAAACAATAATATTTATTTAGGTAAAAAAAATCCTAAAACAACTTATAAAATAAAAGAAGAAGAAGATTTTTTTCCAGCTAAAAAATTACAAAAACAAAATGCAATTACTGATTTGATGATATATAATAAATCACTTGATGAGATTAAAAAAGAAATTGAATTAAAAAGAAAAAGAAATGAAAATTTAATAAATGAAATGAGTCAAAATAAAATTATTAAGAATATAAAAACAGATTATGAAGATAAAAAAAAAATTTTAGAACATTATTATAAGGAAAAATTACCTTTAAAAAATAATAGTGAAATAAGTAATGATGATGATTTATTTGAATCTAATAATTTAAAAAGGAATAATAGTTCTTTTGATTTTTTAAGTTTGACTCATAATGAGAAAGTTTCATTTCAAGGAAAAAATAAACCAAATAAATTATCAATTGTAAAAAATCAATTGAGTTTTGAAGGAAAAAATAATTTGAATAAAAATTTATTATTTAATTTTGATAATTTAGAAAAACAAAAAAATGATAATTCTGTTTTTTTAGTCGGAACATCTAAAAATCAATCAAATAATATTCCAAGAATATTCTCTAAACAAAATGATAATATAAATAATAATAATAACAATTTTACTTTAAATTTAAATAATACTAATAATAATAGTAATAATAAAAGTGAAAATATTGATAATAATATTATTAATAATAAAAATAATATTGAAAATAATAATAATAAAAATAGCAATAGTAATATTAATAATAATATTAGTAATAGTCAAAAAAATGACATTAAAAATAACAATATTAATATAAAAGGAGAAAGTATTTTTGTCAATAATGAAATACCTGATAAAAAAAGTTTAATTCAAAATGTTGAAAATAAAACAAATGAAAATATTCCAAAAATGAATAGCTCAATATTTACAAATAATAATCCTAAAATGTCATTATTTTCAAAAAATGAAAATAGCGAAAATAAAGAAGAAAAGAAAATTGAATATTCAAATGTATTAAATGAGACAATATCATTATTTCCAAAAAATGATAATTCATCATTATTTCAAAATAATACAATAGAAAAAAAGGAAGAAAAAAAAGAAGAAAAAATAGAAGATAATAAAGAAGAAAAAAAAGATACAAACATCTTAATTAAAAATGAAAAAAATGGAAATATTAATAATAAAGAAGTTGAAAATTCATTTTCTTTATTATCAGTACCAAAAGAAAAAACTGGAGAATTAAATGATAAAACAGAATTAAAAAAAGAAGTAAATTTTGGTTTTAATCAAGAAAATAAAAAAGAAGAAGAAAAAAATAATATTCCAGAAGAACCAAAATTAACTAAAAAGAAAATAACATTTAATATGAAACCAGAAGAAATAAAAAATAATAATAAACAAGAAGAAAAAAAAGAAAATATATTATTTTCAGTACCAAAAGAAAAAACTGGAGAATTAAATTATAAATCACAATTAACAAAAGAACCAATTTTTGGTTTTAAAGAAGAAAGTAAAAAACAAGAAGAAAAACCAATAATTTCATTACCAAAAGAAAAAAAAGAAGAAAATAATAAAATTCCAATTAAAAAAGAACCAATTTTTTTACCTCCTTTAACTAAAAAAGAAATTCAAAAAGAAGAAAAAATTAAAATCGATTTAAAAGATATTCCAGTTAAAGTTATTAATGATACAAATAAAAAACCTGATTCAAAAATAATAGAATCAAATGATAAATCATCTTTATTAAATTCAAATAATCCTTTTATAACAAAATTAAATGAAACAAATAATAAAAATCAATCACTTTTTGGGAATAATATAACTAATAATAATTCAAATGGAAATAATAATAGTAATAATAATTTAATTGGTTTTCAAAAAAATGATTCTAATATGGATATTTCTATTTCTCCATCATATACTCCAAGGAAAATTGAAAATAATGAACAAAATAATAATAATCAAAACAATGTTATTTTTGGAGTAAATAATAATATAAATAATAATAATTCAATATTTGGTAATGTTAATCAAAATGGTTCTTTATTTGGAAATAATAATAATTTAAATCAAATTAATAATTCTAATCCTCTTTTTGGAACAAATAATAATAATAATAATAATAAAAATACTGAGTCCATATTTAATAATAATAAAAATACAAATTCTAATTCTATTTTTACAAATAATAATACAACAATATTTAATAATAATGAAAATATTTTTGGCAATATTACTTCTACTGGAACATTTCAAAATCAAAATGGTTCTTTATTTGGAAATAATAATGGAAATAATAATCAAAATGGTTCTTTATTTGGAAATAATAATGGAAATAATAATCAAAATTTTTTATTTGGAAATAATAATCAAAATGGATCTTTATTTGGAAATAATAATGGAAATAATAATCAAAAATCTATATTTGGAAATTCAAATTCTTCATCAATGTTCCCATTGAATGAAAATAATACAAGTTTAGGTGTCACACAAAATCTTTTACCAAATTCAAATTTGAAATTTTCATTAGGAAAAAAATAATATATTCTTTCTTTTTAATATAAAATAAATAAATTATTATTATTTTATAAATATAAATCAATTATTTTCCATTTAAAATAATTATATAATATGAAATTGTAATATTATCACATTAAATAACAAAAAATATTAATATCAAAACAGCTATTATTACATTTAATATAAAATTTCAAAAAAAATCCAAATAAAAAAAAATAACCAAAAAAAATAAAAAAATTAATCAAAAAAAAAGATTTTAATATTAAACATAATATATTTAAGAAAGGTTACAATTAAAAATAATAAAAAATGGAAAATAAATCTGATGTTAAAAGCACAAAAGCATATAATATTTTAGTCTCATTACACGATGATCATTCAATTGACGATGACGCCTTTCTTAAATTTGAGAAAAAATTAGAAAAAATGCAAGATTGTTTAGTTAATTATATGGAATATGAAAAATTATTAGATAAAAGATTTAATGCTTTAAAAGAAGAAAATACAAAAAATTTAAATGAATATTCTCTTTTAACAAAACAACAAGCTGAATTAAATGATAAAATTGGTCAAAAATTAGAAGAAAGAGAACAAGCAAAAAGTCAATTAACTGAATATGAAACAAATAGAGCATTAAAAAGTAATTATGAATTAGAAAGAAATCAAGAAGAAATTCAAAGATTATTAAATGATATTAAAGAAAGTGAAGAAAAACAAAAGGCAGCTTTACAAAAAGAATTAGATGAAATAGATTCTCAAAATAAAAAAAAATTAGAAGAAATTAATGTATTAAAAAGTAAAATTGAAATTGAAGAAGGTAAATATAAAGAAATGGAAGATTTAAAAAATAAATTATTATTAAATAATAAAAAAATTGATAAAGAAATTTCAGATTTAAATTCAAATATTGAAAGTAAAGTTAGTCAAATTGAAAATGATAAAAGAACAAATCTTTTAAATGAAACAGCTTTAAAAAAATTAAATGATGAAATACATAAAAAACAACAAAATGTAAAAAATATAGAAGAAAATAATGATAGATTAATTACTCAAAATAATTCAATTCAATCAAATATAAATAGTTTAGATGCTCAAAATAAAAAATTATATGATCAAAAAAGTTCTTTAGAAAAAGAATTTAAAGAAAGAGATAATGAGAATAAAACATTACAAAAACAAATACAAGAATCATTACAAAAAAGAAGTGAAATTGAAGATCATTTAAAAAGAAAACAAAAAGAATTAGAACAAAAAAGAGATGAAAATAAAAAAGAAAAATTAAGACAAGCACAAAATGATCGTTTAAGAACAAATTTAGAAAGTAAATATGGAAGTGAGTCTAATGAATTACAAAATGAATTAACTAAACAAGCAAAAGATAATGTAATGTTAAAAAAATTAAGAAATGATTTTGATAATTTAGTAAAAGAAATTGCAAATCTTGAAGAATTAATAAAAGAAAAAGAAACAAAAACTCAAAAAAATGAAGAATTAAAAAAAGCCTCAGAAGGAACTAAACAAGAATTAGATAAGAATTTTAATGACTTAAAAGCAGTTGAAAAAAATATTTTAAAAAGAACTGATCAAGCAAGAGAAAGAATTGAAGAAATAAAAGCAAAAAAAGAAAGTATTATGAGAACAAAAGAAAGATTAGATCAAGATACACAATTAATAAATGAAGAAATTCAAATTAAAGAATTAATATTTTTAGATATGACTAAAAAATATGAAGAATTAAGACATATGTATCAAAAATATAATGTTTTATATAAAACTGTTTTAGGA
>JAEEGK010020056.1_pt1 | contig 14262 bp, 10 predicted proteins | sample 8958771 | NCBI WGS metagenome assembly JAEEGK01 (sample SAMN16246547, study PRJNA631951) | gut metagenome | biome: gut microbiome; feature: rumen; material: SC-attached | host: Bos | place: Iran: Karaj | collected 2018-10
TTGATCGTTGGCGATGCAGCCGTTCAGCTGAAGGCCACCGTACTTCCCGAGGATGCCACCGACAAGACCGTGACCTGGAGCATCGACAAGACTTCCGTTGCTACCGTTGATGCCACAGGTAAAGTGACCGCCGTAGCCGAGGGCGAGGCCACGATCACTGCCAAGGCTGGCGACAAGACCGCTACCTGCAAGGTGACTGTCAAGGCTGCCGTCGTAGCCGTCACCAGCGTCAAGCTCGACAAGACCGAGCTGGCTCTGACCGTTGGCGATGCTGCCGTTCAGCTGAAGGCCACCGTGGCTCCTGATAACGCTACTGACAAGACCGTGACCTGGACGAGCGACAAGCCCGCTGTAGCCACCGTTGATGCCAATGGTACGGTGCATGCCGTTGCCGCAGGCGAGGCCACCATCACCGCCACCGCAGGCGACAAGACCGCGACCTGTAAGGTCACCGTGAAAGAGGCTTCCACCTCTGATGCACCGGGAGTAAATGCGCTCAATCCATTTGAAGGTGGAGGCGACCCACTTAATCCCGTAGTTACCGATTAATCCTAACACATCTGTTGAACCTCATAAAAGATATATAACAATGAAAATATTCAGATTATTTACGATAGCTGCAGCGGCCTTGATGTTGGTCGCCTGCAGCGAAGATATCGCCCAGATAATAAACGGTGGTAAAAAGAACTTCACCGCCACCATCGCTGCGCCCAACAGCGGCGGTACCCGCACGGCATACAATGAGAGCGGTGGAGATATCAATGTGGCATGGAAGGTTGACGACTAGATTGCCTTGGTTCATGATAAGGTAATGGATGTGGTGAAGGTTAAGACTGTCAATGCCGATGGCTCGGCCACCATCGATGGTACCATCACTAGCGCTACTGACGAAGCTACTGTTCAATTGGTTTATCCGGCAGCACGCGTAAGCGCAGTCAATAGCGATGGAAATCCTGAATTTAATGAAGCTGTTTCTGGCAAATTGCTTACGCAGGACGGCACACTCACATATATCCAGAATAATATCGACTTCCGTGAAGGTGAAGGTCAGTTGTCTGTCAATGGAACAGAGGTGACGCTCAATGCAGCAGTAGATATGGTAAGCAGCATAGCTATCTGGAAGCTCACGCTGCAAGACGATGCTGAAACGCCGGCAGCCATCAAAGCCACCCAGGTATCAGTGATAAAGGATGGTGAGACCCCCGAGACCTTAGCCGGCACCTCGACACTGAGCACAGCCACCTCGACCGTCTATCTGGCCATGCCCCCCATGTCTGAATCAGAGGCTACCGTGGCCATCAAGGCCGCTACAGCCGACGGCACCTATATCTACGAGAATTCAGGCCTCACCCTCAAAGCAGGCAACTACTACCAGAGCACAGTAACGATGGCTCCCGCAGTCACCTACCTCTCGGAACTGAAGGAAGACTATATAGCTCAGGACGGTGAGGTGCTGAAAGGTAAGCTCGCAGGCAATTACAAGATTTCGATTGCCAAGGGTGCTACCGTGACACTCGATGAAGTGACTATCAATGGTGAGAATGACTATGAATACGCATGGGCAGGCATCACCTGCGAAGGTGATGCCACCATCATCCTGAAGGACGGCTCGACGAACACCGTAAAGGGATTCGATGCTAATTATCCCGGCATCTATGTTCCATCGGGCAATACACTCACCATCAAGGGTGAAACCAAAGGCACAGGTTCTCTCAATGCTAGCAGCAATGGCAGTGGTGCCGGTATCGGAGGAGGAAATATTAACTGTGGTAACATCGAGATCCAGGGCGGCAAGATCACGGCTACTGGCGGTTCTGGTGCTGCCGGTATCGGTAGTGGTAGTTATAAAAGTTGCGGTACTATCACCATCTCTGGTGGCACCGTCACGGCTACTGGTGGTTCTGATGCTGCTGGTATCGGTACCGGTTATACTGAAAATTCCTATTGCGGTGATATCGCTATCTCTGGTGGAACCGTAACGGCTACTGGTGGAGAAAATGGTGCTGGTATCGGTACCGGAAAGTCTGGCTCATGCAATAACATCACCATCTCTGGCGGAACTGTATCGGCTACTGGTGGAGAAAAAGCTGCTGGTATCGGTAGCGGTATTAATTGGGCTGACTGCGGTAATATCACAATTACTACAGGCGTGACTCAGGTGACTGCCACGAAGGGCAATGAGGCTCCCAACAGCATCGGCGCAGGCTATAAAGCTATTTGCGGCACAGTGACCATCGGGGGCGTTGAGACTGGCTTTATCACCCAAAGCCCCTACAAATATCCTCTTCCCGCGCTCAGCCTCACCAACCCCGCTGTGGGACAGGTTATTGGCGACGACGGTAAGAACTATGATTACGCCAGTCTGCCCGGTGGCGTGACCGCAGTGGCCAAGATTTGCTACGTCAGCGGCTCTAACGGCCTGGCACTCGCGCTGGCCGACGAGGGCCAGATGAACTGGAGTACGGCCATTTCAACTTGCGCCGCACACACACCGGCGTTCACTGGCGGCACATGGAAGTTGGCCACCAAGGACGAGTGGACAAATATGATTAACGCAGCAGGCAGCTACACCGCCCTGCGCGACGGCTTCAGCAGCGTCGGCGGCTCTAACTTGCAGTCATTCGGCTATTGGTCGTCTACGGAGGTCTATGGTGGCATCGCGTGGAACTTTGACTTCGACGAAGACGAATGGTACCTCTGCGGCGAGGACGACGACTACTATGTTCGTGCCTGCCTCGCTTTTTAACCTATTTATCCATTTACCCATTTGTATCATGGGGTCCCCGTGATAGAGTAAAACAAAGGAAAAATAATATGGGAATGTATTTAGTTGGGCTGTTTGTAGGCCTGCCGTGCCTACTGTTCCTCATTTTCACTTATACCCCTAAGGGCAAGGAGTGGATGAGAATGAATGGACTCTTATAACACAAAAAAGGACGATTCCCTTTGTGTAAAAACAATCCCCCGAGATTCATGGTGAGTCTCGGGGATTGTTGTCATTTGTAGTAACCGAGGCGGACATCGTGGCGGGGCGGACGGAAGGGAGCCCAGGAGATGTGGAGCCAGCCCGTACCGGTCAGCAGTTGGTCGGTATATTCACAATGGCGAAGGAACGCGACTAACTGTTGGAACCGGGCTGGGGCACGGGGGCGGATGTCGGCAGCCTGGCCCTGCAGGTGCTGGGAGCCGGCGACACCGCCCACGAGGGCGTTGACGCGGGGGTTGCGGAAGCCGGAGTTGATGATGATGGGGCAGCCGATGGCCTCGCGGGCGGGCTCCAACAGCAGGCGGCAGCCGTAGACCAGATTGACCACATCCTGCAGCGAAGGCTTGTTGTCGGGGTACTTCCCGATGTTCAGGAATTCGCCCAAAAGAAAATGATTACTGAGTCTTGTGTTTTCCATTGATTTTGCGGGTGATAAGTTTAACATAGTAGTCGAGTCCGAAGATCGAGGCGACGAGCAGGAAGGCCTGGGCCACGTAGACCAGCAGTCCGCCGCTGACGTCGTCGATCATGACGACCTGATACGCCACCAGGGCAATGCTGCTCACGATGAGCAGCACCGCACAGGCGTACTGAGAGATTTTAAAGCGTGTGTTTTCCATGGTTCGTTCTGTTAGTCCGCCTATCGGCGGAGAAATTGTTCAAAATTTAATTCAAAATTGTTCAAAATGATTTTGGTTAATTTTGTTCCCAATTTTGTTTAATTTCTGCCCCGCAAGGGGCACTCCCATTTTTAAGCCTTAGACTTTTGACTTTTGTCCTTTTCGCCTTTGCCACTCAGAAGAATGGCGATGATGTGACCGAGAATCCTGAGTACTGTTTTAACTGTCTTGTTCATAATCGTTGTGTGTTTTAAATTGTTAATAAATAGGGTTAATTATGTGTGTTTCAAGGTATTAGATTACCTTTCTGCTACCCTACAAAGGTACGAAAAAATTCTGAGATATGCAAATAAAATGGGCAGAAAATACGTCTCCGGCGGGACATTTTTTGTCAGTTTCCCACGTTGGAATTTAGTATGACACTAAAGGGGCTTTAGTGTCATACTAGAGGGCGTTTAGTGTCGGGGTATTGGTGTCATGGTGTCAAGGTGTCATTGATTTCTAAGAGTAATGCAAAAAAAGAAAAAAGGGCAAAAATAGCTATTTACCCTTTTTTAATGAATCTATGGAAAGTGATGGTACCTTGACACCATGACACCACTAGAATATCTCAGGATGACGCATTTGGTCGATTTCTGACTGCAAGTGCTCGCGCACATAATAACCTCGTCTGCCCCCATGTCCGCTACGTTCCTTCGTGAATCCCAGCTTGGTCATGATGGCTCCGAGGCGGCGCGGGTCGGGATTCTTCTTCAGGTTGCCCCACATGGAAATCTTGGCTGAGATTTCGGCCAGGGTGAGGAACGTGACGCCGGTGTCGCCCTGCCGGGCAGGCGAGAAGTAGAGAGGGACGAGTTCCTCTTCGCTGGTGGGTACCATGAAGGCCTCGACGTGGTGCTCGATGGCGCGGATGTCGGCCTCGTCGAACCAGTAGTTGAAGCTGTCGCGCAGCAGGTAGAGAGCCTGTGCGAACATGCCGTCGTAGGGCAGCCGGTGGGTGTAGGGCGAGTCGATGCTGTCGACGTGGAATGGCAGCCAGCGGCGGTTGCCGGTCTGGTCGGTCAGGAACTCCTCCTTGTTACCGCTTGCGGCATAGGTGGCCACGCGGACGCGCTTCTCCTTGTGGCGTCCGAAGGGTGCGCGGACGTCGACATGCTCGGTGGTGATCATCGACTTCAGCTTGTTCAGCTGGCGGTCGGTCAGCTTGTCCAGCTCGTCGATGTTGATAAGCCCGTACTCGGCTGCACGCAGCTCCTCGTCCTTATCCAGGCGGTCGATGTCGATGTGGTCGGTCTGATAGGCGCGCAGCGGGTTCACCTCGGGCACCACGCTGGAGTTGAGCACGGTGTGGAACAACTTCTCGGTCAGGTTCACACCCGACTCCTGGCAGCACGCCATGAAGAGGTCGTTCTCCTGGCGCTCCTTCAGTTCCTGCCAGTGGCCGGGAGTGCCGGGTTCTTCGGAGTTTTCGGGAGTGATCAGCTGGCGCGTCTTCTGTGTCAGCACGTCGTACTGCAGCTGCTTCGTCTTCAGGAACGAGGCGATAATCTCGGTCTTCACGGCGGTGTTCGACCGCTGGGGCATCCACATGGCGAACTCGTCGCGGGCAGTCTTGTAGCAGCTGTGGAGCACGTCCGACGGACGGCCGTCCATCTGTCCCAGCCACATGTCGTCCAGCGCCTGGGCAGCCTCGTCCTCGTCGACGCCCATGCGGTTCAGCACGAAGGCCAGTCGCATCACGTAGTTGTGGCGGTTGCCGGGGGTAAAGGTGATGCCGGCGTCCTCCATCATCCGCATGGCGCGCTCCAGGTGGTCGCCCAGCGGCACACTGACGGGGTTACCCTTCTGGTCGACGGCATGCTTCGGCGTCTTCATCCTGACGAGCTGACCGTCCTTGTCGATGCCCAGCTCCTCGCGCGTCATACGGATGGGCGTGGCATCCGGGCGGTACACGACTATGGGGTCGTGGCTCAGACCCATCATGCGGTTCACGTTCTTGCACTCGCGGTCCATCTCGTGGCCTGTCCAGACGGTGTAAAGACGGACGATGTGCTGGTAGACGCGGGTGTAGATGTCCTCGGCGCGCTTCTGGTCGGCCGTCATGTCGATGTCGATGCCCTCGGGCAGCACGAACGGCACCACGATGTGGTAGCCCAGCCCGGAGATGCTCTCGTAACCCAGACGTGCGTGGTACGAAGTACGCAAAAAGGTCTTCACCCGCTCCAGTTCCTCGGCGGGCAGACGTTCCTTCGGTGACTTCGCGTCGAAGTCAATTAGTACCTGGTACAGACACTCGCGGCACGAGTCCTTCCCCTTGCCGCCCTCCATGCGGAAACTGACCGCCACCTGCGGCGTCGATTCCTTCACCGCCTTGGCAGCCTTTTCGTTGCCCTGAGCCATCAGGTCGCGATACAACTGTGTGTTCTTCCGTAACTCCTCGTCGCTGCGGATCATCTCCGCCAAATGCTCAAAACCGACGTCCTGAGCATCCTTGCTGTTGAAATTCTTAAAATACTCCATAACCATTCATATTATCTTAACTTTAACCACGAATTTCACTAATTTCACGAATAATGAATTCTGCCGGCAAAGTTAAGAAAAAGCGGTGGGAAAAAGTGCCTACGTAGTACCTACCGGTAGGCAGTACGGATTATGAAATGGCGGTTAGCAGCTTGCGTACTTTGGTTCTAAACGTAGAGGCTTTGTGCTGATTTAAGGAACGGTAATGATCGGCTTTCATGTTTTTCCTGCACCAGAGGATTTCGAAAGGTCGCCACTTGTCATCGATGCCCAGCAGTCTTTCGTTTTCGTTGGACAACTGAAGCAACATCTCATCGGCCAGCACTGCCGACAAAGTGCGCGACAGGCCCACCGGCTGGTAGTGTTCGTCGACGAAACCTGCCCGCTGCAGGCACTTCCACATCTGCATAGCCTTGTCGGTGCTGAGCCTCGCCGGCAGCACACCGAATTCACACAAAGGGTCTGACCCTTTGTGTGGCTTGGCGGTACTTATCAGCTGAATGATCAGTTGCTGCTGACGCTCCTCCTGGCGCTGCTGTTCAGCCTTCTCGATCTCGCTGATCTTCGTCATCGCGTCGCGGTAAGCCTCCGTGATGTCCGGATAGTAATTCATGCTGTTGGCCAGCAGCTCAACATGCTGCCGAGCAAGAGCCGGTCCACCAATGGGAATAAAGAACGCAATGGCATCGTCCATCGCCTTGCGGGCAACGGAAAATCCCTCGGTGGGACTGGTTCGTGACAGCTGCTGATTGGCCATTGCGGATGACTGGGGTTTGGGGGTGAATGAAATGAGGAAATACCATTTTGTCGAGCGACTGATCAAAAGAACCTGATGATATTCCCCCGCCGTTGATGCCAAGACTCTGTAGCACGACCTCGCTGGCAGACCTGCCCAGGGCAGTCCTGTCCGCGCGGTAGCGCCGGTTGTCATCTCTTCTTAGCGTCAACATGCTTCCTTCCATTTTAACTTTAATCCCATTTTTTCCAGGGGGGAAATTGTTGCGAAATTATGAAATCCTTTCCATATTTCCGTAACAATATACAGAAAAAATCCATTTCCCTCGGCAATTCTTGATTTATGTTAACCCGACGGAAGACTTCACACCCCCAAAAAAGGTGCACATGGGATCCCCTTGTGCACCTTACGACGCCACGCGATGTTCTTTCTTCTTGAACATCCGGCTCATGCTGGCCAGATAGTCGGCAGGTGTGATGCCGAAGGCGAACTTGAAGGCGTGGTTGTAGTCGGCAGTATTCCTAAAACCGCATTGAAGGGCTAGTTCGTCTGCGGTGTAGTCGGAGTGGTCCATGAGCAGCTTGGCAGCGTACTCGGCCCGCAGCGAATTGATGTAGTCGAGCGTTCTGGCGGGTTCCTGATAGCGGGGCACCAGCGTGCAGAACGTTGCATTGTCGACACCCATAAACCGCACCAGCGCGTCGTGGTCGAAGTCGGGATCGGTGAAGGGACGCTCCTTATTGAGGCGTGCATCCATCTTGACTGAAAAGCTGGGTTTATCGTCCTTCAGAACGGCTTTGGCTTTCTTCGACGCCTGCAGTTTCTGCTGCAGAACCTCTTCCTGCTCGTCGAGCGACATCTCACTATTACCCAACAGGTCTCTGTATTCGTTCAGTACCGTCAGGATGCGCTGCATCTGTTCGTTGCGCCGACTGATAATCCTATTGTAATACAGGCTGTAGCCGCCCAACATGATGAGGGCTGCAACGATGAAAATGAGTATCACGATGATGACGTTGGCCTTAGCCAGCGTATAACCCTGAGCGTAGCAGTACGGGGTCGCCAATAACAGCAGTAAGGCGGTTGATATGAAATTCTTTCTCATCTCTTTCAATAATTAGTTTCTGCAAAGATAGTAAATATTTTCCACTTCTGCAAGACAAAACCGCTTTTTCTGACAGATTTTGCATATTTTGAAACCTTTTTTGTAAATTCTGAGAGTCAGGACCGCCCCGAAAGCGGTTTTCTGACGTCTCTTCTTTCACTTAATCACGACCGTATGTCTATTCCGGATGACGATGCCACGATAGCTGTCGTCGACTTGCTGGCCTTGCAGGTTGTAGGAGTTGCCACTCCCCTCGCCCTTTGGAGAGGGGCTGGGGGTGAGGCTTTCGATACCCGTTGGCTCTGAATAGCCCAAGGCGACAATCTCGATGCGGTCGTTGGTCAACGGCAGATTCTCGAAAGTGCGGGCATCGTAGGCTGTGAAGCAGTAGCTCATGGGCGTCATGGTGGCACGTTTTGACGATGCGACGCGACGGAAGCAGCAGCTGCGCGAGGCGGTGGTGAACACCAGTGCCCCGTACTCACTCAGTACATCGTCGTTCTCGGGCAACGGCATCTGCCACACATCGTAGCGTCCGGCGAATGTGGAGCACCAGTAGTGAAGATCGTTGAATACTGCCATGACCTCATCGTCGTCCATTGTTTCGGCGAGCCTCTGCAACAACGCATCGATTTCGATGCCCGTCTGCCTGGTGACTAACGGCTCGACACGAGGACGCTTGGCACGCACCAACAGGGGAACGGCGATGGGCAGTTCCATTCCTACTTCGACGGGTTCGTAGACGGCCGTCACAGCATAGCGTGGTTCGCCAAAGCGCAGGTCGACAGACTCGCGGTCGAAAATGTCGGTGAGACACAGGATGTCGTAGTCGGCGAGCATCTCGGCCGTAAACCTCTGGGGCTTACGTGGGTCGAGGAAGATGGGTTGCCAGCCCTTGGCAGTCAGCGTCGAGAACGGAGCACTCAACGATGCCCTCCGCTGGCCCACAGCCGGTGCGGAAGAGCCACCACCGCTGGCCTGTCGGCGCGCCCAGTCGGTTTGCTCGTATTGTTCGAGGTTACCTGTGGCCTTGTCGACGTATTGCAGGTAGTAGCGGAAGGGCAGCAATCCCGTTTCGCCGTCGGTGAGGACGAAGTCGGCCTTGCTGTCGTTCCAGATGTACATCAGTTCGCTCAGCGTTCGGTCGGCAGCAATGGTGTCGTAGGTAACCATCAGGCGCGCCATATCCTTCTGGTTTGCCAACGTGGCCGCCGTGCCGTCGGACGGCATCCTGACGGTCATCGGCTCGGTGCGGCCATCCTTGACGAGCTTCATCTGGAAGGCGTATTCCGTATCATTGGTTGTGCGGAACGCCAACGGCTCGTTGGCTTCGACCTGATAAGGTGTATCGCCCTGGATCCGCACGTTCTGGATGTTGCCCGTGGCGTCTTTCTCGAAGCGGTAGAACTCCACACCCTCCTGGAACATGCCTTTATCAACGGTATAGTCGAAGGGCAGCACCCAGGGCTCGTAAGCTCCGTTGGTGCCACGACGCTTGTAGGTAATCTGGTCGACCTGCACCACGGCGGAACATCTGAAGGGCTTGGCGTCGACGATGGTCAGCGACTCAAGATGTCGGCTGGTGATGGCTGTGGTATCGCCGGCGACGACGAGTATCGGTTTCGCCACGTCGAGAATGCCCTTGGCATAGACGGGATAATCGGCCTGCACCGTCAAGGCGCTGTCGACTTGGGCAGCATACCCGGTGCTGTCGGTGGGACTGATCCAGGTCCAGTAGTCCACGGCGGCCTTCGACGGATCGCTGATGGGATAGACACTGCCCTTGAGGCTATCCTGCAGGACGAGACTGCCCGTGGCCGAGCAATGGTCGACGGCACCGCTGCCTTTCACGTTCAGCGCAATGCCGGCAATGTGGTTCTCTCCTTGAGAGTGTGGCGTTGCGAGGTCTTCATTTTCGAAGCCCTGTTTGCGGATGTCTCCACGGAAGTGGCAGTCGCTGATGGTGCCTTCGTTGAGGTAGGCTATGCCGCCGCAGTTGTTCGTCGTAACGATGTTAGCCTCGACGCGCAGATGGCGCACCGAAGCTCCTCCGCAAACCTTCTTAAAGAGTCCTCGTCCGCTAGTGCTGTTGCTGTAGGTGAGGGTATGTCCGCCGCCGTCGAGGTGTCCGCGGATGTCGATGTCGCCGTTCCACTCGCCGAGGTCGAGGTCCTGCGTCAGATGGATATCACCCTCCTGAGTGGCATAGGCATTGAAATCATGTTTGTCGTTGATGTAATACTGAGGACGGGCAAAAGCCGTGTTGCTATACGCGGGATGTCCGTTCAACAAGTAATGGTACACCACCGCATGACTGCCATTGAGGACGGGAATGCTGTCGGTGCCTAATGTCTGCCGCCAGACAACGTCATCACTCTGGGAGCCGTTTAGCAGATAGCACATCTCGCCCGACGCAAAGCGCTCGGGGGTGTATTCTGTTCCCATGGTGAATATCTTGTCTTGCCCGACAAAAGAGGCGCTATCGCCCACGGCATAACAGTTACGCACCTGTCCGCCCGCGCTTAGACTTCCAGCAATGACAGCGACGCACGACTTGTCTGCCGCCCCGGCAATGGTGTAATGTTCGATGCCCAGACGCTCGACGACACCGCTGACTTGACGGAACAGTCCTACTGCCCCACCCTCGTTGGAGTCGACCGTCAGGTTGCGGATGACGTAACCGCCACCGTCGTAGTGACCCTCAAAGCTCTCCACGCTGGACGCCAAGGGAGTGAAGGATGCGCCCGTCATGTCGATGTCGGCCGTCTGCAGCACATGGATTCGGCTGTCGCCCATCAGTTGGATATATTGGTCGACAGCCTTCAGGTCGGCCTGACTCTTGACTTTAAACGGGTCGTTGGCCGTTCCCTTGCCTAACTGGCGTATCGCCTTCGGGGAGACGGTGACCAGCAGGTCCAAACCGTCGTAGCAGTTTTCGTCGTCGGTGACAAACAGAATGGTCATCTCGTTCTCGGTACTGATAATCCTGCCAATGTTCTCCTTGGCACCATCCGTCGTGCTGCAGAAGACGTTACTGAAGCCTTCGCCGCTCTTGGCACGATCGTTGGTCAATGCTGCTGACTCGTCATCACTGTCGTCGCCGTCGAACACCTTCATATAGTCGCGCGGCTTGCCGTCGCTGCCCAGTGCCTCGGTCGTGATGGTTCCGGAGAGCGTCATGATGCAATCGTCGGGAGCCACCAGCGTGAGTGCACCGTTACAGTTCTTGCCATATGGTTTGTTGTAGCCGCCGTTGTCGTAGACACGGAAGCGCACGGTATCCGTACGCAGCGTCACGACTATCGACGTGTCGGCTGGGACCTCCAGTTCCCACACGGCATAGAGTGAGAGATGGTCTGTCGGCAGCAGCCGGGCATCGTAGGGATAGAATGTGCCCTTACCGTCGGCCGTGGTGTTCCAACCTGCGAAATCATAGAACCGGCGCTCCTTGGCATAAGGTGCCAGCGAGAATTCCGGCGTGTAGTAGTTGTCGTCGGCTCTGAATGCCAGCACCGTCTGAACGTTGTCCACATCAGCATTCGAGTGCAGCGTAAACACGACCTGCTGCGGCTTGCTGCTGGAGTTGGTGAACATGGTCTGGTCGTTGAGCTCGTAACGGTAAACCGGTTTGTGGACGTTGCTGTTGGGCATGGGCAGACTGTCGGTCTTGATGTTCTGACCCCATACCGACGTGTCGTCGCTCTTCGAACCGCCAAGCAGATAACAGATCTCACCCGTGGTGAAGCGGCTGTCGATGACATTCCGTTCGGAGGTGACGATGTTCTTGGCACCTTCCTGTCCGCCAGCCGTCAGCGACGGTCCGTCGGTGAACAGCAGGTCGCCCTTGGCACTGCTGCCTATGTAGCCCACGATGTAGCCGTAGTGCGTCCGCTCGTCCTCGCGTCCCACAACGGTGTTGCGGTAGCCGTAGCAGCCTTTAATGTCCGAATTGTCGGTCATTTCGCCCACCAAGGCTCCCACCACTGCCTTCGCCTGGTGGTTGTAGTCTATGGTGCAGCCTTTGACGTAACAGTTGCGCAACTGTCCTCCCGCCGTCAGTCGTCCGGCGAAGGCTCCCACACGCGTCGTCTTTTCGTCGGCTATGAACGTGCAGTTCTCGATGCCGAGTCGCTCGACGACACCGCTGATGTTGTTGAACAGTCCCAGCGATTCACCCTGGTAGTTTTGCATATTCATGTTGCGGATGACGTGCCCGCCGCCGTCGTAATGACCCGCGAAACCGTTGGTACAGGAACCGATGGGGATAACGGTAGTAGTATCCTTCATATCGATGTCGGCGGTTTGCAGCACATAGAAATTGCTGCTCTTCATCAGTCCGATGCTCACGATGAGCGTCTGCAGATCCTCGGCGCTGCCAATCTTATAAGGTTCGGCCTGTGTGCCTTTGCCTTACTTGCTGATGTCCAAGGCGTCGTTGGTATACACATCGTTGTTTAACTTGAACACCATGGCGTGGTCGCCCGACAGCACAGGAGCCTCGTCGTGGTCACCGTGGTTCTCTCCTTGAGAGTGTGGCGTTGCGAGGTCGACATTCTGGAACCAGACGGGGTCAGGGCTGTTCGCGCTGTTATTCAGCAGATAGCACACCTCGCCGCTGGCAAAGTTGGCGGGCTGCAGACCAGGGGCGCACTCACAACCTGAGGTAACACCATAGCCGCTGCTGACCACATTGTTTCCATCCGTATAGCACCGTTCGAGCCGGGTGCCACTGGCCATGTCGCTGCAGATGTATCCTGTTCTGCTGGCTTTCAACGTGTTTTTGAAACCAAGACAGTTCCTGACTATGGCATGGTCGAACATATCGCCCACAATGGCTCCCGCCACACTGGCCTTGTCGCTAATCAACGTGCATTCCCTGACAGAGCAGTTGGTGATGAGTCCGTTACCCCTCAAGCGTCCGGCAATACCGCCCAGACGTGCATCGCCGTTCACACCCGTGATGGTCATCTTCTCCACGCTGAGCCGGGTCACCGTTCCTGTGACGGTACCGAAGATACCCGTCACCAATGCACTCGTAGCGGATTCCACTTTACCACTGGTAATGCTGCGTCCGCCACCGTCGTAGTGGCCGTCAAAGACACCGGAACCCATGCCAATCGGTTCCCAATTGCTGCCGCCCATGTCGATGTCGGCAGTCTGAAGGAAGTGGATGCCGGTGCTCTTGTTGCCGTCATTACAATATTTGGCTACCTTCTTCAAATCGGAAAGGCTGCCGATGCGAAAGGGATCCTCCGCAGTACCGCTACCAGGGAGTGCATAGATTCCCAGGGGCTCGTTGGAGTATTTCCCGTCGTCGCAGTACACGCGGCTGCTTTCATTGTAGAGCACAGGATAGGCATCGGGCGTTGCCTTGCCCGCCAAGTCCTGGTACCAGGTGACGCCATAGGCCGGACTGCTGGTGCTCACCGCAGTCTTATCGTTCAGCAGCCACGTAATCTCGCCACTGGCCATTCGACTTGCATTGATCTGTACCTCGCAGTTAGTGGTCTTGCCGTGATTATCGGGAGCGATACCTCCTCCACTGGTGAAACACCTGTCGACCGTGGCATTCTCCCGGATGATGCTGCTGAAGCTTCCGGCATGTGCACCGCCGTAGCTGTTGGCAGTCTCAAGGCAATGACTCATACTGGAATTCTTTTCCATTTCGCCCACCACACAACCCACATAGGGGGCGTTAACGGTGTTGCGTGCGGCATAGCAGTTCTGCATGCTGCCTGCACGCGACAGTTCATACCTGTCTTGCACCAGCATACCGGCAATGACTCCACAGCGATCGTTCGCTTCGCTACTCTTGATGGTCACCTCCTCGGCGCCCAGGTTGTGGGTCGTGCCCATCACCCGTCCGAAGATGCCGATGCCCGTGCCGATGTTGGCCACGGTGGCCTTACGGATCAGGTAGCCGCCGCCGTCGTAGTCGCCCTCAAACGTCCGGGTATGGCCGATAGGCGTCCAACGGTCACCCCTTCCAGTGTTCTTCAGCACGTCGCCGACATGGATGTCGCCCTCCTGGCGGAACCATACTCCACGGGTGTTGCCGCCGTTGTTCACGTAGTCAGCCAGCGTCAGCAGCCGGGCATCCTCAATGATGAACGGGGCGTTCTGCGTTCCCTTACCCTGCTGGAACAAATCCTTATACTGTTTCCACTCACTATAGACATCAGTGGTTCCACAGCCTACCGTGCATTCGTCGTATGCCGCCACCTTCGAGCCGCTGCCGTCTTTGTTGCTGCTCCATTGCAGCAGATATTTTTCCGCGTCGGTCAACCCCAAGTCG
>JAEEGK010020058.1_pt1 | contig 14258 bp, 9 predicted proteins | sample 8958771 | NCBI WGS metagenome assembly JAEEGK01 (sample SAMN16246547, study PRJNA631951) | gut metagenome | biome: gut microbiome; feature: rumen; material: SC-attached | host: Bos | place: Iran: Karaj | collected 2018-10
CTGCGATAAACTCTTACCCACATTGACGTAACATGACATCCTAGCTCATTCCGAGTTTAGGAGAGTCCCCTTCATTAATCAGTCGGAGTTCTTGATACAAACGAACATTTTTTTCTATCTTAGTTTGAAAATTACCAACATTTTCCCCAAATTATATATAAATTCGGGGAATGAAATCCCCAAATTCATACTAAATTTGGGGATTTACACTGACCATGTAAACAAATGATGTCCGTATTTACCTGATGGCAAACACACCTAACAAACATTACACCCTTCGATTCATACCGAATTTGGGATGGTATGTTTACTAATGGTCTTACACTTTTTAGTCGCAGTTTTTGTATCACTAATACACTTTTTAGTCGGAGTTTATGATACAAACATACACTTTTCTGTCGCAGTTTGAAAAATAATCGTATCTTTGCGTCACAAACATACGTTTCTCCATGTCCCCATACCGAGAACAATCATGGGTGACCAACTACCCACTATACTCCGTCGAAGCCGTGATGCAGTAAGACCCATATTTGGGGCTTCGAGTATTCTTGTCCACAACGCCCATAACAGGCTGTTACCACGCGTGACCTATGGAGAAGACTATCTGCATGTTGTTTCTTGGGACGAGGGCAGAGTGTCGGGCCGTGCCTGACTCTACATCATACAGCACTGAGCCGATGGGAAGGGTATGATAGTTCTCACCCTCCTCAAGTTCTAGCTTGCCAAACAACTTTAACAAACCGAGTGAAGTGATATTATATTGCAACCTAGCACCTGCAAACCACGTGTCAGAGAACCAATACTTCATCCCCACGTTTAAATCGACTCCAAAGGAAGTCAAGATGTTCTCAATCATAGTCTCACCTTTGTCGCGGTCAGCTATGGTCTGTTCCACCCCGTTCAGCTTCAGTTTGGAATTGAAAGATGGGGCGACGTACAGACCCAGACCGACACTTACCGAAAACTCGTCATTGATACGGTGTGAAAGGAAACCCGTGCCATGTACCATCACCCGTTGCAAAAGGTAACTAACGTCGACATTCTGTTCCTGCCCATTAAGGGTGAAAGCCACTTTGCTATGGAAGGGGTTGACACTGTAATATGCCTCGAAATAGCCGCCCCATTCCAGAAACCCACCGTGCTGAGTCTCATGTCCATGAAAGAACCCCACCTGATAGCCCAAATTGTTCCGTACCATGCTGTCCGCCGAACAGCTGATAGTGGCTGCGCTGCCTTGCGGTGCCTGTGGTCTAAACGCCAGCCATTGGTGGTAGCCGTATGAGGTACCAACGTTAAACCCAATCTGCCGCTCGCCTTCGCCAGCGACATACACTTCTCTAAACTGTGCCGCTGCGCTCCAGCCTGCAGCAACCATCAAAAGAATAAGAATGATTTTTTTCATAGGTAAAATTAGTATTTATTGTTAATTGAAGTATCAAAAAACCGCCCATCTATCTATATATCTACCCATTAAACCACCGCAACAATATTTAACTCACTTTGCAAATATACACTTTTTTTTTCAACAAAATGGATAGAAAACAGTTCTTCCTCCTCATCAACCCGAATAAAAACCATTATTTACCACTCACGATACTGCAAACCCAACCTTCAAAAAATTGCCATGGATTAACTATCTACATTCTATTTTATTTCTATTTACTTTCTACATCATTTCTATTTTATTTCTGAATAAGAAAAAAGGACAATAGAAAGAATCGCTCTTATGCTGTATCTGACTGACTTTTTTACAGCCTCGGAGATACTATATAAACCACCAAATTTTTTTTAAAATTGTTTTTCATTACATTTAGAAACAAGATGTTATATCCATGACTATTGTTATAAATCATGGTAAAAATAGTCTCAACACAGTCGGATTTCAATAATTTTGCTATCTTTGCAAAGTCATTTGCAAGGAATAGAGCCTTATTGATTCTGACTACCAACAGCTTGCGTACTTCTATAAGCGTTGTGTATGGGTGGTTTCCCATCTTTTTCAGGGTCGAAAGGCTCTTGTTTTTTCCAAAGAGTATAGATGAGCATGAGCAGTTTGCGTTCCACTGCGACGATTGCCACCTTTTTCGCAGTCGGATGTTTCTGTTTGACCCTCTTGTATAGATTCATCAGGGACACAGGGCCGCCGGTCGTCCCAGCCACCATGGCGGGCAGATAGAGAGCATGACGGATTCTCGCATTCCCTTTCTTGGAGATTCTCTTGTCCTTGAGGATTGTCCCCGACTGGTACTCGGAAACATCAAGCCCTGCATAGCTGACAGCCTGTCTTGCGGATTGGCAGAGCTGGAACCCGTCAGTTTCACAGAGTACAGTCAGTACGGTGATTGCCCTGACACCCTTAATTGTACACACCATCTCCACCCTTGCGTAGAAAGCCTCGTCCTCCTTGGCCAGACGGACAACCTCGTCGTGATAGCTCTCTATGAGCCTGTCGTAGTTGGCGATGATGTCCATGAGGTTTCCGACCACTGTCCCAGGGGCATGGGCGGAATGCATGAGCGCATGTAGTTGGTTTTTGCAGCGGGTCCGCTCCTTGGTCATCGACTGTACCTGCCGGAGCAAAGCCCGCATCTGGTACAGATTCTCCGTCATCGGATGCCATGGTGTCCATGCATTATGGAGCCCGTACCTTGCGATAACCCCAGCATCAACTTTGTCGTTCTTCGTCTTCACGTTGAGGCATTTGGCATAGTGCTTGATTTTGTTGGGAAGTTCGATAACCACCGTCACCCCATGCCTGTGGAGCCAGTCGGCCAGATGTTCGTGGTACACCCCTGTGGCCTCCATCAAGCACACCGTTCCGGCATCCGCCTTTCTCTTCTTCATCCAGTCCACAAACAACTTGAACCCCGTTTCGTTGTTTGCGAACTTGTGGCTGGCAATAACCTTGTCATTCCTTGCGTCCTTGCTCTCGGCAAGTGCCACATACAGTGTGTCCTTGGACACGTCAATACCGATAATTTGCATCGTCTTAATGTTTTTTGTTCGAATGATGAACGGCGTTCTTCTGTCGCATACTCTCGTCATGGATGCAGGATATACCGTTGTCTGCCAGGCATTCCTTCGATACTGATCGATGCTTATAGAAGAGGGTGTGGCTGCTTTATCTCCGAGACGGCATGCTTTGCTGCTATTGAGGCGAATTGGCTTGTCGCCACACCCTTGCCTTCACCATTTTTATTTTGCAAAGATACTTATAATTTCACGATGCAAATATACGAGAGGCTGAATTTTAATAACCCCATACAAGGAACCGTTAGGTTCCGCAGTGTGGGGTATCGAAACACCCTCCATTCCAGCGTCTCGAAGAGACGCGACATGGATACTATTTGGCAAAAATCAGTCATACGTTGCATAAGAGCGATATCTATTCTGTGATGGAGATAATACATCGTAGTTATTTTCGTTCTATCCCAAAAAATTGTTGTATCTTTGCAAATTAATTTTTTCGAGTGCAGAAACAGGATTCTATACGACAGAACCTAGACAGATTCATCCGTAAATACTACATTAATAGGATGATAAAGGGTGTTTTGTACACCCTCGCCCTTCTATTGTCCCTATTCCTCGTCATGGCTCTATTGGAGCATTTCGGTTATTTTGGAACGACAGTTCGTGCCATTCTTTTTTGGTGCTATTTGCTTTTCGGAATTGGAATTGTGGCATATTATGTGGCAGTTCCTCTTGGGAAGATTTTTCGCCTTGGGAAGGTTATTTCTTATCAGGATGCAGCCAAAATCATAGGTCGTCATTTCCCTGATGTACAAGATAAGTTGCTTAATTTGCTGCAATTGCAGGAGCAGGGGGAATCCGTCCATGATGATCTGTTGGAGTCTGCCATCGCTCAAAAGACCCTACTCCTCAAACCAGTGCCCTTCCTGCAGGCTATTGACCTTAAAGCCAATACGAAGTATCTGAAATATGTGGCCGTTCCTACATTGGTGATTCTTTTGTTGATGCTGGTATCGCCTACGATGATTACTGGTCCCTCCCATCGCATAACGCATTATAAAACGCAGTTTGAACGCCCCGCACCTTTCATTTTTATTGTGGAGAACCAGTCGTTGGAAGTCCCTCAACAAGAAGATTATGAGCTACGAGTAGCTATAGAGGGCGCTACTGTGCCTTCAGAGGCTTTCATTAATATTGAAGGCAATATTTATAGATTGCGACAGCTGGACAAGAGCCATTATAGTTATCAGTTTAAGTCGGTTCAGCGCAGCTTTGACTTTCATTTTGAGGGAGCTGGGGTTGTGTCGGCTCAGTATAGGCTCGAAGTCTTTCCCAAACCTGCAGTGGTCGATTATAGGGTGGTCCTCTCCTACCCTGCTTATACTAATAAACTTCAAGAGACCTTAGACAATGAGGGCGATCTAGTGGTTCCCCAAGGAACAATGGTGAAATGGCTCTTTCAGACAAAGGATGCTGATACGTTGTATTTTATTGTAAATGATGGGGTAAAGAGCCTTGTACCCGATGCCAATGGGCGTGTTACAACTACTGTCAGAGCCATGCAATCGTTCACCTATGGTTTTGCGGCTAAGAACCAATATACGCCTACGGCTGATACTTTGGAGTATGCAGTCACGGTGATTGAGGATGCGCTGCCGATGATTGCCGTAGTTGAGTTGCGCGATTCTCTGTTGAATGACAGATTGTTTTTCCATGGAAGAATCAAGGACGACTATGGCTTTACCAAACTAGAGTTTAAGATAGTGAGAACCAATGTACAAGATACCTCTATTCACGATGTCATTTCCTATGAAATCGGCATTGGTAAAGAGTCTGTACAAGAGTTCAATTATTCAACCCGATTGGATGATGTCGTTCTCAATCCAGGTGATCGGTTGGTTTATTATTTCGAGATATGGGACAACGATGCTATCCACAATCCTAAATCGGCCACTTCCCAGCATTTTGAAATGCAAGTACCTACTGAGAGAGAGCTGGATAATATGATTGACCGCAATAGCAATGAAGCCCGTGAGAGTGCCCAACAATCAATGTCCGAGCTGAAGAAGATGCAGCAGGAAATCAATGAAATGATGCGTAAATTTGTGGAGAAGAAAGACCTTGACTGGCAGGATAAGAGGGACTTGCAGGAGCTTGCAAAGAAGCAGCAACAGGTGAAAGAGATGCTTCAACAGATGCTGCAGCGTTTGAATGAAAATAAGCAACTGGAGCAAAAATATAAGGACCAGAGTGAGCAACTGCTAGAGAAACAACGTGAGTTGGACCGACTGATGAATGAGGTTATGAATGAGGAGATGAAACAGATGATGGAACAGATTGATAAGATGATGAAGGATCTGGATAAGAAGAAGGTACAAGAGCAGTTGGAGCAGCTAAAAATGGACAATCAGGAACTGGAAAAGCAGTTGGATCAAAACATCGAATTGATGAAACGCCTGGAGATGGAAAAGAAGGTGGAAGAGGCTATTCAAAAGACCGAGAAATTAGCTGAACAACAGCGAGAACTGTCTCAAAAGACAGAGTCCTCCAAAACTCGTGAAGAAAAGGATAAAATGTTGAAAGAACAACAGAAATTATCCGAACAATACGACCAGCTGAGAAAGGAGCTCAATCAGATACAAAAGGATTATAAACAACTTGATAAAGATTTGAATTTCAAGTTGGATGAGGACTTGATGAACAAGATTGATGAGAACCAGAGCAATGCTGAGAAGAATCTTGATAAGGGCAAGAATAAGGATGCTTCGAAACAGCAAAAAGAGGCCTCAGAACAGTTGGATAAGTTGTCAGAGCAACTGGCTGAGGCTGAAACAGATTTGGAGCAGCAGGATATGGCTGAAGACGCTGAGCAGATCCGTAGGCTGTTGAAGAGTTTGGTACAGTTGTCTTTCAATCAGGAATCACTGATAGATAAAGTACGCAATACGTATATACAAGATCCTAAATATCAGTCCATCATTGTCGGCCAGAATAAAATCAAAGAGGATTTTAGAGGGGTCGAGGACTCGCTTCGTGCCATTGCTAAGCGCCAGCTGAATGTAGCAAGCGTGATTGGCAAGAATGTAGCAGAGGTAAATAGCAGTGTTTCAAGAGCCTTATCGGAGTTGCTGAATATGAACCAGTCCTTCTATGGATCCTATAAGAATTCACAGTCTTCTTCCTCGATGCAATATGCGATGACCTCATTCAACAACTTGGCAGTTGTATTGGCTGAATCACTCGACCAAATGCAGAATCAAATGCGTCAGAATCAGCAAAAAAAGCAGAACGGCAATTGTAAGAACAAGGGTATGAAGAAGCAGGGGAATTGCAGTAATCCAGGAAATGGCAAGCCCTCGGCAAAGTCTATGCGCCAGATGCAGCAGGAGCTTAACAAACAGATGGAAGCCCTTAAAAAGCAACTAGATAAGCAAGGTAAGGATGGGAACAAGAGTGCCAGAAAGAAGATTGGCGATAAGGGGAGTATGCAGATGAGCGAGGAGTTTGCCAAGATGGCTGCCCAACAAGAGATGATTCGCAGAATGATGCAGGAATACGGTCAAGAGTTGAAGCAAGGAGAAGCGGGCAATGCTAAGTTGGCTAGGGAAATTGACCAAATGATCAAGCAGATGGAACAATCAGAGAATGACCTAGTTAATAGAGTAATTTCCCAGCAGACAATCAATCGTCAGCAGCAAATCATGACCCGTATGTTGGAGCACGAGAAGGCCGAAATGCAGCGAGAGAAAGAGGAGCGGCGCGAGAGCCGTGAAGGGAAAGAACAAGGTCATCAACCCTCGGCTAGCGACTTGGAGAAATATCAGCGTATGCAAGAGAGTAATATGGAGCTTTTCCGTACGGTACCCCCTACCCTTTCACCTTATTATAAGACCAAGGTCAACGATTATTTTTATAAATTCTGATTATTTAGTGTAAATATTCAAATATTGTTGTATCTTTGTATTCGATGAATGACAAATAGCTATTGATGGAACGTGTTGTAATACATAAAGATAGTGCCTATCAGATAGTGGTGGACAATTTCGTTAGGTCGATTTGTGATACCTATCATATAGGTAATTATTACGCCACTATTTCTGTGCCCATTATGGATGCATTGAAAAAAGCTATGGCGTTGTCCGACGAATCTGCTCAGCCAAATGAGGTGGTCGTTTCCTTCGACTATGATGTGCGAGGTGTGTGTTTTCGTGTCGATGGTGCCAAGGGATGTTTCCGTTCCGACGACCTTCTCTTGATTCGTATGTTGTGCGACCAGGTAGAGGTTTCGGACGATTACTCCCAAATTGAATTGAGTTTTGCCATTCGAGGTATCGATTGTGATGAGGCGGCCCAGCGCGTAGCAATATTGGAACATTTCTATCACCCAACTTCTACAAAGGTGTTACAGGCGTAACAGTACCTTTTTGTCATGGCAAATAACCCTTTTAGATTTCATTCAATAGTATAAGTGTGCTGCTGAGGGTCATTTGTGCGATGGAAAACGACCAATAATACACCTTTAGAGTACGTAAGTGGTTGTATAAGTTGTTTTTGAGCTGATTTTTGGTAATTCAATAATTTAGTCATAAAAAATCGTTTTGGCCTCTTATAGCCCTATTTTGTATAAATATCACCTAGCTGTTGTCTATGTCAATTAGTTTTTCTTCCGAAAGTCCCGATTTCAAACTCAACGACGAGCCGAGGGTAAAAAAGTGGATTACTACCATTGTCACTTCCCAAAGTAAGGCGGTTGGTACAATCGGTTACTTCTTCTGTAGCGACTCTTATTTGATAAATGTAAACCGCACATATCTAAACCATGATACATTTACAGATATAATTACCTTCGATTATGCTGTTGGTAATTTGATATCGGGTGATATAATGATTAGTGTTGAGCGAGTTAGAGAGAATGCAGCTTTATTCCATACTTCTTTTGAACAAGAGTTGCTTCGCGTCATTATTCACGGCATCTGGCACCTACTAGGGCAAGGAGACAAGTCAGAAAGTGAAGCAACAGAGATGCGAAACAAGGAAAATAGTTCTTTAGCCTTATGGAAAACAATTATTTAACCTATGTGTTTCGTGTGAAACAACAATATAACAACCCCTAATCCCCTACCCTTTTTCTATAAATGACTACTTTGGGCTCTTTTGATGTGATTGTTGTCGGCGGTGGCCATGCTGGAGCTGAAGCTTCAGTCGCTGCTGCCCGATTGGGTGCAAATGTTCTTTTGATAACTCACAATATTGATACTATTTGTCAGATGTCGTGCAACCCAGCTATGGGTGGTGTGGCAAAAGGCCAGATAGTAAGAGAAATTGATGCTTTGGGTGGCTGCTCTGGTATTATTACTGACTATTCGATGATTCAGTTCCGGATGCTCAACCTATCTAAAGGCCCTGCCATGTGGAGTCCCCGTGCACAGTGTGACAAGATTCAGTTTTCTCTTAACTGGAGACAGCAATTGGAGAATACCGAGCACCTTTCTATTTGGCAGGATGAGGTGACGGAGGTCTTGACCCACGAAGGCGCTGTCTGTGGAGTGCGTACCAAGATGGCTGTGGAAATTTCGTCCCGGGCTGTAATTCTTACAAACGGAACATTTCTTAATGGCGCTATCTTCGTTGGCCAGGAATCTTGGTCGGGGGGAAGGATAGGGGAGGGGTCGGCTATGGGTCTGTCCGATCAACTGAGAGAAATGGGCTTTACTGTTGACCGTCTCAAGACGGGTACTCCTGTTCGAGTCGATGGTCGCACGATTGACTTCAGCTTGTTGGACCAACAGCCAGGTGATGAGAAGCCTTCCAAGTTTTCATTCTCGGACACCCATTCACTTCTCCAGCAAGTACCATGCTATATTGCCTATACTAATCAAACTACTCACGACATCCTTCGTACTGGGTTTGACCGCTCTCCTTTGTACACAGGACGAATCCAAGGGCACGGCCCTCGCTATTGCCCCTCTATAGAGGATAAGATCGTTCGCTTCGCAGGGAAGGATCGTCACCAGCTCTTTATCGAGCCAGAAGGTCTGAAAACGAATTCCTATTACGTCAACGGTTTTTCATCCTCACTTCCTTTGGAAGTCCAACTCGATGCGCTGCATTCAATTAGTGGATTTGAACATGCCCGTATTTATAAGCCAGGGTATGCGATTGAGTATGACTATTTTCCGCCTACCCAACTTAATTATACGCTTGAGACCAAGAGAGTTGAAAACCTTTACTTCGCTGGGCAGATAAACGGCACTACCGGATATGAGGAAGCCGCTTGCCAAGGATTGACGGCTGGTATTAATGCCGTACTTAAACTAAATGGGAAGCCTTCGTTCGTCCTCAATAGAACTCAGGCGTATATTGGAGTGCTGATTGACGACCTCGTGACGAAAGGGGTGGATGAGCCATATCGTATGTTCACCTCACGGGCAGAGTATCGTATCCTTCTACGCCAGGACAACGCCGATGTCCGCCTAACTCCATTGGGCTACCAGTTGGGGCTGGCTAGTGCTGAAAGGATGCGTAGGGTAGAGGAGAAGGTCTCTCACTCCGAGGCCTTGATGGACTTCATCAATAATACTCCGGTTCTTCCGAGTGAGGCGAATGCTATGTTGGAAGAGAAGGGGACCCCAGCCTTGCAGCAAAGGGTCAAGCTGGTGAACCTCCTGTTGCGTCCCGAGGTCGATATGGAGGGTTTGTTGTCAATCTCTCCTTCGTTGCAAGAGGAGGTGGAAAAAGTACCTAGCGAGATTCGTTCGGACGTAGTCACAGCAACCGAAATCCAATTGAAATACCAGCGGTATATAGAAAAAGAACAAGAGGTCGCCAATCGTATTCTCAAGTTCGAGAATGTGCCGTTGCCCGACGGGTTCGATTATTTCACCCTTCAGTCGCTCTCGTACGAAGCTCGTGAAAAACTAAACAGGATGCGTCCACGCACTATTGGACAGGCCTCCCGTATCAGTGGTGTATCTCCCGCCGATGTGTCAGTACTGCTCATCGCCTTCAATAAAATATAGGTGGGTTCTATAAATTGCTTTCAAGAGATTTCGAGACTGGTTTTGAGCAGATTGTTGGCTTTCATGAATGAGTGATGCGGTGCATCATGACTGAGTGAAAGTCAGCAAGATGGCAAAAGCAGGCTGAAATCTCAGAAAAGTATGTATGTAATAAAGCTATTATTGTTCATACGTGGAATTTATAGAACCCACCTTTAACATCGTTTCACGGGGAACGTGGCATCTAAAAATCATGTTCCATGGTTTTTAGCTATTCTTTATGAATGGTGAATAGAGATCTGTTTATTGACAAACGGTCGTTTTAGTCATTTCTCATTTTTCAGATTTCTAGCTCCTATTCATCTCCTCTTTATAGGGGTAATGAGGCTCTGTGGACTTACTTCTGCAGTGACGGGGTATGTCTAAAGATGGATGCGCGAATGACATGGGATGTCCCAGCGAATGTTGACCGAAGGGCAGGGTATACCTTATTTTCATTTTAAACCCAAATCGGTCATTAGGGTTTATGGCAGATTAGTATTTGTTTCGAGCAGATTGGCCGCATCGCTGGCGAAGGTGAGAAAGGCATCCAGTGAATGCCTTTCAGCTACGGCGAGACAGGGATGTGGACAAAATGCCGAAAGAAATGCTGATATGGCATAAACAGACCTTAAAAAGCGAGAAAGGATATAAAAGTCGGTCTAATGACCGATTTGGGTTAAATAGTAGGGTAGGGGGGGGTAATTAATTACCATAGAACATGATTTTTAAACCCAGTAATCCCATCTCTGTTGTACAGTTGCCAGCGTTAAGTCACCAAATGCGCCTTTCTGTCATAGAACATGGTGTTTAGCCACTCCTCAGCTTACCCCCAAACGATGGTTTATTTGAGTTTATATAGGCTCTTTCGAAAAAGCTTTCACCCCATAGCAATATACCTCTTTGATGTGTTTCGTTTACCTCAAATCGGTCATTATGGTTTATGTTGTTATGAGCAGATTGGCCGCATCGCTGGCGAAGGTCTGGCCATCTTGGGCAGGGTCATGTTCCCAATCGGCTCTGTCGGTTTCCTTGATGCCCTATATAAATGTCATACGCTTTTTTTCTTTTCAATGCATAGTCTTTAATCGGGTTTGTCTATGGTATAGTTGGTTTGTGTCCTGTTTCTGCGGTCCTCATCTGTTCGCCTCCTGAAGCGAACCTACAGCGAAGGTAGAGCGAAGCCATAGCAAAGGCACGATTGAGTGTTTGATGATATCAGATGTCGTCCGTCTGCTATAATTATACCGAAAAAAACAAAAATCAGGGTGCCACTTTTTAAAAAAAATAAGTGGCATAAAACGGCAACCGATGACAATAACAATAACAATAGGGATATGTACAGATTCCCCCCTTGGAAGGATGAACTAGAATTCTAAATCTATATATCTATACATAGATATATAGATTTAGACCTTATTTCTGGCAGTATATACATAAGGTAATTGTTATTGTTATTGTCATTACGAATCGCAATGGTTGGAAATTACGCAATATCAATGCATTATTAAAAACTGGCACAAAGTGGCACATGGCATGAACTGGCTTTAAATAGCGGTATAATTAGTAAAAGTCGGACTAATGACCGATTTGGGTTAAATTGATTTTCGGCTTCGCCAATGCCTCTTTGCGGCCTTGATTATCTTCGAGAATGACCAAACAAGAGAGAAAACTCGCAAAAAAAGTTATTCATTCAAAAAGTATTCCTATCTTTGCAATCGAAATACTCACATTTTTTTGCAAAATTTGTGAACACAAATAGTGCAGATATGACTGTTATAGAAGATATTAAAAGAACTATTGACAAAAGTAGTGACGGGACATTGTTTTTTAACAACAGCTTCTCCGAATATGATGAAGGGTATGTCCGCCATGTACTGTCAGACTTATGTGCTCAAGGATTGTTGGAACGTATCGCATTTGGTATCTACCTGAAGCCTGTGAGGAGTCGCTTTGGCGTGGTGTATCCGCCAGTAAGCGATATTGTGAATGCAATAGCCGTGCGCGACAAGTCAAAGATTTTGCCTACAGGCAACACCGCGATGTACCAATTGGGGCTATCGGACCAAGTTCCGATGAACTTGGAGTATATAACAAGTGGTTCGGCGCGCGAAATAAAAGTGGGGAACAGGACTATCAAACTGCGTCGGAGTGTCCCCAAAAATTTTGAGTACAAGGGAGAGTTGGTGCCAGTATTGGTTTTGGCTATAAAGGCTATCGGGAAAGAGAACTTGACAAATGAGCATCTTGGCATTATCAGGAGACTGATGGAGGAACATCCCGAAGAAAAAACATGGCAAAACGATCTACAGTTGGCACCTGCCTGGATTAGAAAGGTATTGTCTAACTTGAGAAAAGATATTACATTATGAGTAGATGGATTGATAACAGCTTGGCAGACAGGATGTATATGGTAGATCAAGTGTCCGAAAGGAATAATATAGACCCCGAGTCCGTTGAAAAGGATTGGTGGGTAACTATGGTTTTGAAAAAGTTGTTTGGACTGGGTGTTGGCGGCTATGCTTTTTTCAAAGGTGGAACAAGCCTGAGCAAGGGTTGGGGTTTAATCAACCGCTTTTCAGAAGACATAGATATCGCACTTTATCGAGATTTCTTTCTTTTAGAGAAAGGTTTGGATTGCGCCCGTTGTGAAAACAACAACCAAATCAAAATGCTGAGGAAGGTTTCTCGCGACTATGTGCTGGGCTCACTGAAGGTAGACCTGGAGGAAGCGTTGAGGGGCGCAGGACTTGATGTGATGGTCGAAGGTGTAACAATGCGGCAGACTGCAGAAGGAGAGAAACCAATCGACCATGATGCCGATCCTACGGTATTGTTGGTGAGATATCCGAGTATCTTCGCAAATGGACACACCTATGTAAAGCCAATGGTAAAGGTGGAGATTAGTTGTCTGTCGATGCGGGAACCTTTTGAGGTAAAGCATATTTCATCGTTAATCTCGGAAAATTTTAATGACGAAGACAACGATACGGCTTGTGATATTGCAACAATATCGCCAGCTCGGACTTTCTTGGAGAAGGCTTTGCTATTAAACGAAGAATTCCAACGGAAGAATCCGAGAACCTTGCGAATGAGTAGGCATCTGTATGATTTGGAGAGGCTAATGGATACAGAGTATGGACGTTTGGCTCTTGGGGATGCTGATTTGTACAAGGCCGTTGTGGAACACAGACGAAGATTCTACCACGTGAGCGGTGTGGACTATTCATTGGATATGCCTGATAAAATCTCATTTTGCCCACACGGGGATCTGTTAGAGCGTTTTCGTTCTGACTATGAGAATATGAAATCAAGTTTCATCTATGGTAACCCAATGGACTTTGAAAACTTGATAAAACGTATAGAAGAATTGCAAGAAAGATTTCATTCACTTCGGGTATAAATGTTTCTTATTGCTGAATATATTGTTTGTGGAACTTGTATTACACATTGTATGCGATAGTAAAAAGTAACATGTAACAATGAGAAGTAAAAATAGAAGTTAAAGTGATTAAGGAAGTCCCCTGGACTTCCTTAATCCTTTAATTTTCAATTATTGTTACCCCTTTTTTAATCGTTACTAATTGTTATTGTCATTACGAACCGCAATAGTTGGGAATTACGCAATATCAATGCATTATTAAAAACTGGCACAAAGTGGCACATGGCAGAATGCACATTTGAGGCTTTTTCAAGTCTCTTTTCAGCCTGTTTTCAACTGGAAAACACAAGTCAAACACCCGCAGGAGGCCATGAAGAAACGATGTAAAAAAGCCATTTATTTTGATATTTCGCCATTATGATGAGTGATGGTAACGAAATTCTTCCCTGTAGCGTCTTGTTGAAAAGTGACATTAAGCAGAGAGAACATAAATAGGATCTATACCGATTCTGTTTCATTCTATTGAATATCTTGTTGTTAAGAGATCAGTCATAGTAGGGAATAACATATCCCACCCGATGACGATGACAATAACAATAACAATAGGGATATGTATATTACGTTCCTCGGTAGACAGCTACGTGCCTATATCATATCAGTGAAGATGCAAGGTAGTTGTTATTCTCATTTATGGTAAGAGTCTCAAAAAATCAGTCTCTTGCAGTAATAGAATCTTTTTGTTAATAATTATTAGATACCTATGTTCTCGTTAATCTACTGATTTAAATATATTGGCAAAGAATCTTATCTTAAAAGGCGCTAGTATTGAAAAAAAGGTGTATAGTTGCAGCCGATTTTCCTGCGAGAGT
>JAEEGK010020062.1_pt1 | contig 14255 bp, 16 predicted proteins | sample 8958771 | NCBI WGS metagenome assembly JAEEGK01 (sample SAMN16246547, study PRJNA631951) | gut metagenome | biome: gut microbiome; feature: rumen; material: SC-attached | host: Bos | place: Iran: Karaj | collected 2018-10
CGGAAGAGGTAAAACCGGAAAAGGTAGAACCCGAGGAACCGCCGAAACCGGTGGAAAAGCCGAAGCCTGTCGAAAAAAAGAAACCGGAGAAAAAGCCTGTCGAAAAAAAGAAAAAGGAAACGGAAAAACCGGTGGAAAAGCCGAAGGTCAAGGACGATTTCGATATCGATGATTTGGATTTGCAAAAGTCGTTTGAATTGCCCAGCTTGAGGACTGTGAACCCGATAGACATGGACCCGCTGATGCAGGTGTTCCTGGAACGGGCGAAGCAGAAAATCATGAGCAATTTCAATCCGCCGAACGGCCTTTCGATTCCGCGTGATGCAAAGACGACTGTGCAGTTCTCCGTGGAACGCTCGGGACAGATTACTAGTGTATTGCTGAAGCGGTCGTCTTCGAATACGACTTGGGACCATTTGTCGGTGCGTGCCGTGAAAATTTCCAAGTTGCCGGAATTGCCGCCGACGTACAAGGGTTCAAGTCTTGTGTTGCAGTTTAACTTTACGCCGAACTAGAAAAGGAGATGCCCGCGCAGGGCGGGCATGACAACGTTACTATGAATAAAATAAAATTACTTTTTGTGATGCTTGCGTGGGCGTTTGCGATGCCTGCGATGGCGGCGATTGATACGATTGCCGTGGATGTCGGAATATCGGTGTTCAAGTTGATGCCGATTGGTATTGTGCCTTTTGAAGAAGAGGGTAAAGTCAAGTGGACTAACGAAGCTCCGCATGTGATTTTGAAACGCGATGCGAATCTCTCCGGGCGCTTCGAGGCTGTTCCTTCGGACAAGTTCGACTTGGTGCTGTTCAGCAAGAAGCGTGCTCGTCAGTACGTGTCTGGAACTGCGACAAAGCTCAGTAACGGGAAAATCAAGCTGGATTGCTATCTGTATGCTGCCGAAACGAAGGACGTGCTGCTTGGCGAAAGCTACACCGTAAAACCCCATGAAGTGCGTCAGGCCATCCACTCGTTCTTTGATAAAGTCGTTTATCGTTTGTTCGGAGAACGCGGTGTCGCTTCGACGAAACTCGCTTACGTTTCGAAAATTGATGGCGTGAAGCAGGTCGTGATTTCTGATTACGACGGGTTCTCTCGCCGTCAGATTACGCGTGATTCTTCCATCAACATGATGCCTGTCTGGCAGAAGGATAACAAAGGATTAGTTTATGTGAACTTTAGGCATAATCGTCCGAACCTTTATGCCATTTCGTTTGGCGGCAAGGAAACGCCTCTCTTTACGCAGTTCCCGCAGACGTTTAGCCCGGCGGTGAATCCTAAAACGGGCGAATTGCTTTTCTCGGTGACGGAAAATGGAAAGACTGATATTTATCGCGGTGACATGAAGAAGGGCTCTGCCCAGAAATTCCTGCATCTGAAATCGAACCAGGTGAGCCCTTCTTGGAGCCCGTTTGCGAGCGAAGTGCTGTTTACTAGCGATCGTGGCGGTTCTCCGCAGGTTTACGCCGTTGGCAATGATGGTACGGATGTGAGACGTATTACGTTTATGGGACATTACAACGAACGTGCAAGTTGGTCTCCGGAAGGCGACCGCATCGTCTATACTTCGATGGACGATGGAAAGATGAACATTTATACTTGCGCCCTCGACGGGACTGATATTACCCAGCTGACATCGAATGCGGGAAACAACGAACACCCGACTTGGTCGCCTGATGGCAAGCTGATTGCGTTTGCTAGTGACCGCGGTGGCAATTATCAAATTTATATTATGCGTAAGGATGGAAGCGGCGTGACGCGGATTACGAATGGTTCCGAGAATACATCGCCGACATGGTCCTGGTTTTTTGACGAAAAAAAGTTTAAATAAGAGGTGAGGTGGACAGTGAAAAAAATGTTTAGATGGTCATTGATGATTGCGGCTGTAAGTCTTTTGGCTTGGGGCTGCAGTAAGGATAAACCGGAAACGGATCCGAATCCGAAAACGGCGCCAGAACAGCAGGCAGACTCGACGCTCAATCTCGATGCCCTTGTCGCGGACACGCTGAGCGCGGATTCGCTGGCCCGCTTGGAGGCGGAGCGACTTGAAGCGGAACGCGCCCGCCTCGAAGAAATGATCAACCGCATCATGTCGGACGATGTCTATTTTGATTACGACCGTTCGGAATTGACGGAAAAAGCAAAGGTGTTGCTGGCGCAAGTGGCCGAAATTTTGATAAACGAAAACCGTTTTGTCGTAATCATTGAAGGACATACGGATGCTCGCGGAACGGAAGATTACAACATTTCGCTGGGAGCACGCCGCTCGATGGCGGTCAGGGAGTTCTTGATTGCCTATGGCGTTGATGGAAAAAGGCTTGTCCCGGTGAGCTATGGCAAGGAACGCCCGAAAGTCCAAGGAACGGACGAATCTGCATATTCACAAAACCGCAGAGCCCATTTCCGTGTAACTATTGAATAGGAGTTGAATCGTGAACTTGAAGTCTTTATCTCTTGGTGTTGTTCTTGCGTCGTTTGTGCTTTCGGGTTGCAGCAGCATTACCGTGTTGCGTACAAAAGAAATGAAGGCCGTTGGCGATGAAATTATGGTAAAGAACGATTCTGCTTACACGGCTCTTTCGGCAGAAAATGCTGCGCTACGTGCAGAACTCGATAGTGTTAAGTCTCAATTGGATGCGGCTGCCGTGGCGCAGAAACGCTTGCAGGCAGAAGTGACTATGCTTTCGAAGCGTGTGAGCGATGAATCGGTTCGTCACGATACACGCCAGGAAGAAATAATTTATCGCCTGGATTTGCTTTTGGGCAAGTCCGACAAGATTCTCGCGAAGAAGGTTGTGGTCAGCGGCAATACGGCAACGGCTGTGATGGAACCGGATGCCAATGCCGAAAAGATGGTCGAAGCGGAAACCATGTTCAATACGGCGCATTCCGATTACCACCGTGGCGAATACAAACTTGCGTATAACGGCTTCAAGCAGGTCTATGAAATGATGAAAAGTGGGGAAATGGCCGAAAGCGCACTTTATTGGATGTCGCTTTGCTTGATCGAAGCGAATCAGGCGGCTAAAGCAAAAACGCTCCTCACGAACTTAGTGGAATCAAATCCGCAGGGAATGAAAGCTTGTGCAAGCATGTTCAAGTTGGCCAAGCTTTACGATAAAGAATGCAATCTCGACCGTAAAAAACAGTATTTGCAAATGATTATATCGAGCAATACGTGTGCTTCGACTCCGGAACTGGAACAGGCTGCGCTCGCCTTGCAGGAAATGCTGGATTTCAAATCGACGGATGGCCGCACTGCCGAAGACATTTGCCGCGCACAGATGCAGTGATTGTTTAGAGGCTCGAAACGATTAGGGCGATGAGTCCTGCGAACATAGCCACCTTCGTGAGTGATTGTGCTCGGCGGTAATTTTTACTGTGGGCGCTGAAAAGGATAATCGCGAAAATCGGGGTGAGTGTTACGCCTGTGATAATCAGGAACAGCAGCGGGTAGTTTTGCCCGAACATCTTGTCCATGTAGAACACCGGGAGCGGGAGCGAAATCCAAGTGAAGAGGATGATGGCGCCTGCCAGTCTGCGGGCGGTCGCCGAGCCTGCGATAAGCGGGAACGTCATGATGCCCGCTTTGAGGTCTCCTGTTTCGTCTTCCAGGTCCTTGTAGATTTCACGCGCGGTCGTGAGCAAAAATGCAAACGGGATTGCAGGGATTATGGCCCATAAGTGTTCTTGAGGGAATAAACTCAAGAAGTTGCAGAAGTAATGTAATGCAAAAAGTAACGGCGTCGTGCACAGGAACGCAACCGTCATGTTCTTGAGAAGAGGTATGTGCTTAAGCCACTTGTTGTAGGCGATAAGGAGCGCTCCGAGTAGTACGAAAAACCAAAGCGGGAAAGTAAACTCGATGTAATCAAGCCATTCAAAAGGATAGATATAACCTAGATCGCGTATTATACTTAGAATTTCAAATGTTCTGGAATTTTGTAAAATAGTATCTACGAGTCCGCAGAGGAGCATCAGTACGAATAGAGTAATCCATGTTCTGCGAGCGGCCTTCACCGAAACTTTCCCCGTTACGAGAGGGCGTTCTGGGCGGTTCAGCTTGTCGCTTTCGAGGTCTAAAATATCGTTTTGGATGTTCGCGAATCCAATCGCGAATGCAAAGCCGAGCGCTTGCAAGATTAGGGCGAATCCGGGTTGGAGCCCGAGTAGTTCATATCCCACAACGAGTGTCAACACCGCGATGGCGATGTTCTTAGGACGAGTCATTTTGAAAAGCGTACAAAGCGTAGAAATCATGGATTTTCCTTCGATTACGACTGAATAATAGACAAAAAAAACGTTTGTGAAAAGAGTTCTTCTTTAAAATTCCGCTAAATACGTCAAAGTCCTATCAACTAAGTTCTATGTTCAACCAACTAAACTCTAATTTCTATCTTTACAATATGCCTTTTTTCACTAAAAGTAATTTGGAAGATTTGAGGAAGGAAGCGGAACAGCTTTCGATTTGCGTGGAGCATTTTTTGTATGCTTCGGAACATATTCCCGAAGGTGATTGGAAGACGAAGGGCTTTTATGATAATTGCATCGAAAAGTGTAATGGCCGCTTGAAGGCGATTCATTTTTTGATGGAGTCGATTCGTCGCGGTCGTCCTGTAACGGAAGAAGAATTGGAAGAAGCTCGGGAGCTTGAGGAAGAAAAACTTTCTAAATTGACGGATAATGCGAAATAACGATTTTGATTCCGATGAACTTGATGAAGCGCCTTTGAAAAGCGTGCGCACGTCGCGGCGTGAACACCGGAGTCGCCGTATCGACGTCATGCGAGAATTGGAATCGGGAGTCGTTGACGAACGCCCCATCAAGGAACGTTTCAGTCGCGAATTTAAAAAGGCGAAAATCAAACGCATCAAAAATCCTGTCGAAAACATCGGCGAAGAAAATTGTGTCGAAGGCTTGGTGCTCGAAGTCCACCGCCGTACCTGTGAAGTGCGCTTAGACGATAGAACGGAGCTTCGCTCCTACAGACGAGAGACGAAAGATAATAACCAGAATGAAAACTCACTCTCGTCTCTCGTCTCTCCACTCTCGCCTGTAGTTACCGCCATGTACCGTGCGACGACGTCCAAAACGCTTGGGGAATTTCCTGCGGTGGGCGACCGTGTTTTGCTCGGGCTCGTGAACGATGGCGATGATGAAGGCGATGGTGTCGGTTCACAAAAATATTGTGTTGTCCGCGTGCTTCCGCGAAAGAGCGAACTCAAGCGTCCAGGACCTCGCGATAGCTTTTACAAGCAGCAGACGCTTGCCGCAAACATTGATCAGGTTGTTATTGTCGCAAGCGTGACGCAACCGGAATTCAACTACGGCTTCATGGACCGTTTTTTGTTGGCGGCGAACTTGAACGATCTGCCGTTTGTGCTTGTGCTGACCAAGATGGACTTGCTGCCGAATGGCTACGCGGACCTCTCTAGCGATATCCGCGACTTTATGAAAATTGCTGATAAAGTGATTCCCGTGAGTGTGAAAAGCGGAAACGGCTTGGACGAACTCCGCAATGAACTGCTTGGTAAATCGTCTGTTTTCAGTGGCATGAGCGGTGTTGGCAAATCGACGCTCATCAATAAGCTTGTTCCCAATGCGGATTTGCGGACGGGCGATGTTCGCGAACGCGATGGCAAGGGGCGCCATACGACAACTTCTTCGAGTCTGTTTGATTTCCCGGGTGGCGGTTATGTGATTGATACGCCGGGCATCCGGAGCATTGGGCTTATGGACTTGGAACCGGAAACGCTTGCAAAAATCTTTCCAGGCTTTTTCGAGGATGATCATTTTACGTGTAAGTTTAGCAACTGCAAGCATCTGAAGGAACCAGGCTGTGCTGTGCGTACCGCCGTGGAATCGGGCAAAATCTCCGAGGCTCGCTATGCAAGTTATGTTCGAATTTTAAATTCAGGAAAATAGTTTAATGTCTGATTATGTTGTAAAAATTGCTCTTGTCGCTTCGATTATTTTGATGGGGTATAACATCTCCGAATTTATAGCGAGTTTTAAATCTGTGAACAAAAAAATTGAGGATTTCCTCGGCTTGGCGAAAGAAAATGCTGCAACAGAATCCGAATTGCGCAGGTCTAATTTCGTCTTGTCTTGTGCTTTGTCTGTCGGATATTCGTGCTTGATTTATTTTTCGGATGTTGCCTTATGGCTTGTTGCCTTGATTGCCGCAAAACTTAGTTTGACCTTGTTTCTTTCCGATAAGTTTTTGATTCAGATTTTGCGTGACGGTTCTCTTTCAAAAAAGAATTATCTTGTTTCGAAATATGATTCCCTTTTTAACGCTACGGTAGGCTTTATGTTTGCCGTGATTTTGGTACTGTAATATGAAAAATAATTTCTGGAACAATCTAAAGCGCTTGAAAATTGTCCTTGCCGTTGCGCTTTTAGGTTTTGCATCTTCATTTGCGCAGGGACTTCCGATGGGGGCTACTTCGACTGGGAATACGGGCGTTGTTACCAATCCTTTGGGTCAGGCCGCCGTCGGTGCAGGGAACGTTATGAACATGCGACTTCCGCTGTTCTTGGGAGGCTCTTTAGGGCTTGGTTCTGGTGCCGGAGTCGGAAGCGGAAACAATATCGGCGTTTGCGAAATCAAGCCGATGCTTGGCGCATGGATGCCGGGGCTTGCTTTTGTGCGGCTGGGTTATGGCTTCTCTAGTTACGACGAAAAAAATGATGATGATAAAATCAACGAAGTTGAACATTCAAATTTCAGTGTAGATTTGGGCGTTCATCTCATGAGTGAATTCTACGTGATGGGGTCGTATTCCAGAGTGAACGCTTTGAGTGAAAATGGCGATGTCTCTTGGAATGAATGGAGTGTGGGCTTTGGAACGTTCTGGGTAGTTTTTTCAAGGACGTTCTTGACTCTTGATGTAGGGTATCACTGGGTTCGTGAACATTACGATCCGTTCCTCGATACGAAAGTCTCGGGTGGACGAATGCAGATAAATCTCGGTTTTGCGGTCTTTGTGTATTAATTTATTTGATGTTGCTTTGAGGTTTTTGGGTGAGTGACGTGAAAAAAAATGTGGCTGTTTTGGGTGGTGCGTTTGACCCTGTTCATAAGGATCATGTGCGTGTGGCAAAAACTTGTCTGGATCGTGGTTTCTGCGATGAAGTCTGGTTTATGCCGAGCCCGGATCGTTGGGATAAAGTTCTGAAAGCTAGCCCCGAGGATCGCTTTGCTATGTTGGAACTCGCTTTTTCGGGCGACAAACGCTTGGTACTTTCGGATTTGGAAATTGAACAAGGCGATTTTCGTGGTTCTTACGTTTTTTTGATGGGCCTTAAGGAGAAATTCCCAGATATCAATTTCCGATTGCTGACTGGGGCTGATACCTACGAAGGTATTCCCCATTGGCGTGATCCGCTCAATTTTTACGGCACAAATTACAACGGTCATTTGCTTTTACGTGATATTGAACTGATTGTCTTTGCTCGTAACGGTTACCCGCAACCGGATATGGAACAACATAAGCGCAACGGCTATGCTCCGCTTTTTTGGCTGGGGCCAGAACAGGGTTTCAATGGCGTTTATTCCAGTACGGCAATCCGTAGGTCGCTCTTGCTGAACCGTAATGTTTGTCCACCGGGGCTTGAATCCTCTGTCTATAAATACATCATCGAACACGACTTGTACAGGGAATAAAATGAGCAAGGCTCCGTCGGATATGTTCTTTGAAAGCGAGGTGCGTCCCGAATACGAAGGGCGCCTTTTGCTTGATTCCCTAAGTGACCGCTTTACCTATCACAGCCGCGAAGATTGGATTGACCGCTTGACGCGAGGCCTTGTAACCGTCAATGGCGTGGTGGCGAACGTCGAAACGATTGCCCATCGCGGCGACAAGGTTGTTTATCACGTCGAAAATTACAGTGAGCCTGAAGTCCCGACGGATTTTGAAACGGTCTTTGAAGACGATGAATTTATTCTAGTCGCAAAGCCTGCGGGCGTTCCCGTGCACCATACGGGGCGTATTTTCTACAATACGTTTGCGGCGATTATCCGCCGTGAGTTCGATTCCGAAACGGCGACGCCGATGCACCGCCTGGACCGCGATACGGGTGGACTTATCTTATTTGCAAGGTATGGCGAAACGGCTGCACGCTTCCAGAAAAATCTTGACCGCATTTTGCTCCGCAAGTTCTATCTCGCGGTTGTGCGTGGAAAATTCCCGGAAGGGGAGGTGGAGTGCAAAATGCCCTTGCGTGAAGACCCGGAAGACCCGATTCGCTTGCGCATGCACCACCGTGCGGACGGCAAGGAATGTTTTACGCGTTTTAAGCTTCTGCGGCATTTAGATTGCCCAGAGATTGCGCCGGAGCTTTCGCTTGTGGAAGCGGAACTTATTACGGGGCGCAAACATCAGATTCGGGCGCATTTGGCTGAGATGGGGTATCCGATTGTGGGGGACCGTCTGTATTACCGCGATGGCATGTATTACGAAAAACTCGCGCAGGGTGGCGAGCTCACTGACGAAGATATCAATGTGCTTGGAGCGCATAATCAGATGCTTTTTGCGTATAAAGTTGAACTCCAACTCCCGTACTGGAAAGAACCCCGTGTGTTCGAAAGCCACGCATACCCCGAAGACATGGCAAAGTTGTTGAGTAAAAACGTTTGAATTAACAATAAAATTGCTCTGGATCCTTCACGTTCGTTCAGGATGACATACGCTATTCGTCATTCTGAGGCGGAGCCGAAGAATCCAGGAATTTCTTCAAAAAAACGCTTAAATTAACATTAAAAGCGCACTGGATGGTGCGCAAAAGAACTTTTTGTGTGAGATTTTTGTATTTTATTGCACATGAAATTTTCACTCCTTCCTAAAATGTTGTTATGTCTGGGGCTTTCCGGCGTTTTTGCCGTAGCTCAGGAAACGGTGGAAAGCGTCCGTCGTCAAATTAAGGCGGTGGAGGCTGAAACTGCCCGCGAAAAATCTATGCACGAAGCTGAAAAGAAGCGCCATGCCGAATTCGTCGAAGTCGGTCGGAAGAAGGTGCAGAACTTGTCGGCGCAGAACAAGGCCCTGAAAGCTGAAATCGATTCGCTTAATGTCGAATTGAAGAAAATTTCTGCTGCACGAGGCAAGACGAACAGTTCTATTCGTTTCTTTGAAGGCAAAAAGACGAAGTACGCCGATTCGCTAGCGATGGTCATTGATTCGTTGGTGCCGTTCTTTGAAACTGATTTCCCGTATCGTACGGACGAGGCCGTCAAGAACATCCAGGAAATCGCAAGTATGTTGCACAAGGGCTTGATTGAAACAGATGACGCTTTGAACCGCACGATGGAGGTCTTCTACGACCGCATCCGCTTGGGTTACACCACCGAAGTCTGGAAGGGCTTTTTGCAAGTCGATGCCCGCAACGTGGCCGGGACGTATTTGCGCTACGGTGCAGTCGCCTCGATTTTCGTCAGTAACGACGGCAATGATGTTTTGTTCCTCACGAGATCTGCCGATGGTTACGCTTGGAAGAATGTTTCCGAAGACCTCGCCATGCGAACCATCCTCAAGGACGTGATGAAGGTCGCCGAAGGCAAGACCGCCCCGAGACTTGTGACAATTCCAGTCTCTTTCCTGAAGGAGGCTAACTAATGCATTTCGAAATAAGCCTCAACCGTCATCCTGAGCGAAGCGCGAAGCGCGGAGTCGAAGGATCCAGTGCACGTTTCTTTTTACCTCTTGTTGTTGCTGCCTTCGCAATTCTCGCGCCGGCTTCTTACGCTCAGCAGAACGTGACTGTCGATGCTGTCAAGAAACGCGCAGAACTCAATAGTGCCAAGGCGGACCTTGAAGAAGCCCGTCGCAAGCGCGATATGGCTGTCGCTGCCCGCTGGAAAGACCGCGAAACGTTCAACAAGGAACGTGAACTTTTTAATGAAAAATATCAGCTCGGCAAGGAACGTGTCGATGCTTTGATGTCCGAACGTACTCGTTTGCTCGAAGATGTGCGCGTGGCCCGCGAAGACTTGGCCCAGGTCAAACTGCAGGCCGAAAAGGCTCGTGCAGAATTTCTCTCGCTTGCTGCTGGCCCGGAACGTTTGGAAATGCTTGCGAAGTTCCAGGAACAGGGCGTGCCGTTCAAGATGACGGAACGTATCGAAGCTCAGAACAAGGTCAAGAAGGAAATGGGCCTCTACCGCGATGACCCGCTCCGCATTGCCCGTGCGATGCTCGATGTCGCCAAGAAAGAAATGATGTTTACGCGTGAAGTTCGCACTGAAAAGGCGGACCTTGTGTTCGGTAGCTCGGTTGCCGAAGGTGACCGCATGCGCTTGGGTGGCCTCTTTGCAATGCAGATGGCGAAAGTCACCGACATCAACGGTTTCCATCCGTCGGCTTTGATGCTCCCGGTTGCTGGCGAAAAGAAGCGTATCTATAGCTGGCAAGAAAATCTCTCTCCTGAAATGCGAAAGAACGTGGCTAAGGCATTTGCTGGCGCCAACGATTCCGCGTTCGTGATGGTGCCGGTCGATGTGCTCCTCAGTACGGAACTTTCGAGCGAACTTGCAAACCGTCAGGAAACCACGTGGAAAGAAGACTTTGCGGAGTTCTTCCACAATGGTGGCATCCTGATGTATCCGATCGCGGCTTTGTTCATTCTCGGCCTTTTGATTTTCCTCGTGCGTTTTGTTTGGCTCCTTGTTTTGGGCTTTGGCGGCTTTGGCGCGCGTAGGGCGGTGAAGGCGCTCGAAGTGCGAGACTTGAAACAAGCAACTGCTGAATCCCAGAAGGCGCATGGCGAAGTGGGTAAGGTACTGCGTGCTGTTCTTGGCAAGAAATACAAGGACCGTGCAAGTGCCGAAAAGTCTCTCGAAGTCCTGTTTGCTGGCGAAGTGCCGAAACTTGAAATGGGACTCAGCTGGATTTCCGTGTTTGCGGCGACGGCTCCGCTCCTCGGTCTCTTGGGTACCGTCATGGGTATGATCGAACTCTTTAACGTGATTACCATGCATGGCACGAGTGACCCGAAACTTTTGGCAGGCGGTATTTCCATCGCCCTCGTGACGACGGAAGCTGGCCTTATCGTCGCTATTCCGTTGCAGCTTTTGCATACGTTGCTCGTAAACATCGCAGATTCTGTCCGCACCCGCATGGAAAAGACTGGCCTTGCCGTGCTCAACGCCATTTGGATCAAGGAAAAGGATTAATGGACGAATATTCCGTCATCGAAGCGACCATGAGCATCCTGCTGCGCGGCGGTTGGGTGCTGCTCCCGCTATTCCTGATTGGGTGGCTGGGCTGGTTCTTGATGTTTGAACGATTTGGCTATTACCTTATGCTGAAAGGGCGCTCGACCACGAAGTTCTTCAAGGACTTGGATTCGGTGGGCGAGGAGGCTGCATTTGCAAAACTCCGCAAGCGTCGTTTCGGGTATTTCCTGGCGTTGGTCGAAAACGTGCGCGAGTACCGCAGCGAAGGTCATGTGGCTGTGCGTAATGCCATGACGGCAACTCGTCACAGTTTGGATGTCAGCCTTTCGAAATCGCTCAGGACGATTGTGACGTGCGCCTCGATTGCTCCGTTGCTTGGGCTCTTGGGAACGGTCTCCGGCATGGTGCATACGTTCAAGACGATTCAGCAGTTTGGCTTTGGAAACCCGGTGCTCTTGGCGGATGGTATTTCCGAAGCGCTCCTCACGACGCAGGCGGGCTTGCTTGTCGCTTTCCCGTTGATGTTAGTTTATAACTATCTCGAAAGACGAGTGGATTCTATTGGTGATTTTGCCTGGAGCGAAGCGCTCAAGTTCGAAGAACGCTGCTTTGCCAAGGAGGTTGAATGAGTTTTATACGCAAACGTTCGAGAAGCGGTAACGGCATTGACGTTTCGCCGATGCTCGACATGGTGTTCATCCTTTTGATTTTCTTCATCGTGACTTCGACGTTCACGCGCGAAACGGGCGTGGATGTGACGAAGCCGAAAGCGAGTACCGCAAAGGAACTCGCGAAGGAAAGCATCTTGATTGGAGTCACCCGTCAGGGAACCATCCACATCAACGAGACGCAGGTGAACCTCTCGACCTTGCAGACCGTGCTCCGCCAGATGATGGCCGAAGCGCCGGACCGCCCGGTGATTATCGTGAGCGACCGTGACGCCCCCAACGGAGTCGTGGTCGATATCCTCGATGAATGCAACTTGGCGAAGGTGAGAAAAGTCTCCATTTCCGCGAATAAGGAGGAGTGAGCTTAGTTACTAGTTATTAGTTGCTAGTTACTAGAGGTGTCATCCTGAGCGGAGTGCGTTGCACGAAGTCGAAGGATCTAGTGATTTTCAGGTTTGAATTATTTGAATTGTTTGATGATTGACTTTATAGCTAAATATTTCCGATTCCCGGTGGCGTTCGTGCTCTCGTTTGTCGTGGGCGCAGTGTTCTTCCTTGCGATTCCGGTCATCAATGTGCTGTTTTTTGATAAGGGAGCCAAGTCCGAAAAGGTTCTCGAAGAAGTGACCGAAGTGGAAGTTCTCGTGAGCGAGAAAAAGCCCGAAGTGAAGCAGAAGATTATCCGCACGGTGGCAACTCCGAATACGTTCAAGGTCTCGGCGCACATGGGCGTATCCCGCAGCCAGAATTTCCAGATGGACTTGTCGCTTGCTCGTGGTGCCGCTGGCGATGGCGTCGCGGTGGATGCAGGCAATATGGAAAACGTGATTTACGAGGCTGGCGAAGTGGATGAGCAGGCGCAAGTGTTGCGTGAAATCCAGCCGAAGTTCCCGGACCGCGCCAAGAAAATGGGTGTTTCGGGTTACGTGAAAGTGTTTATTGTGATTGATGTGAACGGCGATGTTTCGCAGGCGCAGGTGCTGACGCAAGACCCGGCGGGCTATGGCTTTGATATCGAAGCGCTCAAGGCTATTCGCCAGTGGAAATTCTCTCCGGCGCAGTTACGCGGCTTCCCAGTAGCACAAAAAGCTACAAAGGAGTTCCGTTTTGTTAAGTAAGTTTAATTACAAATCAGTGAACTCTTTGAGTAATGCAAGTGCTCGTCATTCTGAGGCGAAAGCCGAAGAATCCAGGGCTGTTTCTATTAAGAAATATTTTGTATTCCCTGCGTTTTGTATCTTGCTGTTTTTCTTTGCGTTGCCGTTGCATGCTGCCGACGATTTCTTCTTCAAGGCGAATGAGCTTTATGACCAAGGGCGTTACAAGGAATCGGTGAAGTATTATCGTGCTGCGATTGACGATGGCCGTTATGAGCCGTTTGCGTGGTTTAACTTGGGCAATGCCCTTGTGCAACTTGGCAAAAAAGAAGTTGCGATGGTCGCGTACAAACGCACTGTCGAACTGCTCCCGGATTTTGTGAAGGCTTGGATGCTTCTCGGCGATTTGTACTACCTTGCCGAATCTCCGAGCGATGCGATTGTCGCCTACAACCGTGCCATTGAACTCGGAACAGAAACCGACCACATCCATTTTGCTCTTGCGGAATGTTATATGAAAGGAAGCGACTGGACGCTTGCTCAAAAGCATTTTGAACGTGCGCTGGCGTTGAACCCGGACCGCATGGATGCTTGGTACGGCCTTGCCGAAGTCTATGAAAAGCTTGGCGATTACGAATATGCGGTGAAGACGCTTAAGAATGCGCTCCAGATGACAGCGACCGCTGGCGCCGATGTGCATTACACGCTCTCGTATTACTACCGCAGTATGGATTCTACGCGGCTCGCGCTCAATGAAATGGAAAACGGCATCATGATGGATCCCGAAAACGTTTCCGCTCGCCGTTATCTTGCGCAGATGTATGTCAAGAATGAATCCCCGTGGATGGCAATTTTCACGCTTGAAGAAGGCTTCCGCCACAAGAAAGGGATTGCGGACTTGAACCTTGATTTAGGGCAGATTTACTTTACGCAAAAGCGCTACGACGAAGCGTTTGAATGTTACATGAAGGCTTGGCGTGCCGGTAATTCCCAGGGCCGCATCGGTGCCGAAAACGTCGGCCACATTTTCTCGAACGCCGGCGACACTGAAAAAGCCGAAACCCTCTACGCCCGCATCCGCGATAAGAAATAGTTTTTTCATTGTCATCCTCGCGAATTTATCTCGTCATCCTCGCGAAGGCGAGGATCTTAAGGCATTGTCATCCTGAAGCCAACGGCTGAAGGATCCATGCTGCCAGAAGTGTCATCCTGAGCGTAGTCGAAGGAGCCAGTGGCATTTCTACTACAGACTCGTTATACGAAAAATTTCGCATTTTGCGTTACGCATTTTGCGAAATTTGATTATATTTAGAG
>JAEEGK010020063.1_pt1 | contig 14255 bp, 15 predicted proteins | sample 8958771 | NCBI WGS metagenome assembly JAEEGK01 (sample SAMN16246547, study PRJNA631951) | gut metagenome | biome: gut microbiome; feature: rumen; material: SC-attached | host: Bos | place: Iran: Karaj | collected 2018-10
GTTACAACATGAACATTTACACTACTGATAAGATCAGAAACGTCTGTCTGCTCGGTCACGGAGGCGCAGGAAAGACATCACTTGCCGAAGCTATGGCATATCTTGGAGGACTTACTTCAAGAATGGGAAAAATCAGCGATGGCAATACAGTCAGCGACTACGGTAAGGAAGAGATTAAAAGACAGATTTCTATTTATACTTCTCTTATACCGATTGAGTGGAACGGAACAAAGATTAACGTTCTTGACACTCCCGGTTTCTTTGATTTCGTAGGTGAAGCTGAAGAAGCAGCATCCGCAGCTGATGCAGCTATTATCGTTGTTTCCGGTAAGGCCGGTGTTGAAGTCGGCACTGAAAGAGCATGGGAAATCTGCGAAAAATACAAACTTCCCAGAATGTTCTTTGTAACCGATATGGATATCGACAATGCTTCTTACAGACAGGTTGTAGAAGATTTAACAGCTCTTTACGGAAAGAAAATCGCTCCTTTCCATCTTCCTATCAGAGAGAATGAAAAGTTCACAGGTTACGTTAATGTAATCACAGAACAGGCTTACAAGTGGGAAGGCAAGGAAGTTAAAGAATGTGATGTTCCCGAAGCTAATAAAGAATATCTTGAGAGCTACAGAGAAACTCTTATGGAATCCGTAGCTGAGACGAGTGAAGATCTCATGGAAAGATATTTCGGTGGCGAAACATTTACCGAAAACGAAATCCGTCAGGCTTTAAGAGTATCCGTAAATGATTGCAGCATCGTTCCCATTTCAATGGGTTCAAATATCCTTTGCCAGGGTATTTATACATTAATGGATGATATCGTAAAATATCTTCCCGGTCCTGATTCGAGAACAGTTGCAGGTATCGACTTAAAGACAAACGAAGTATTTGAAGCTAACTATGATTTCTCCAAGACGAAATCGGCTTATATCTTCAAGACAATTGTCGATCCTTTCATCGGTAAGTATTCACTTATCAAGGTTATGTCGGGTGTTCTTAAGACAGATGACTTAATGTACAACGATGAGAAGCAGGTTGAAGAGAAGATTGGTAAAATTTATCTTCTTCAGGGCAACAAACCCATCGAAGTTCCCGAGCTTCACGCAGGTGATATCGGTGCTCTTGCAAAGATTACAGCAGCAAGAACAGGTAATACACTTTCAACCAAGTCCCATATCATCAGATTTGGTAAAGCTGAACTTCCCAAACCTTATACATACAAGAGATATCATGCTGTTAACAAGGCAGACGTTGACAAGATTGCTCAGTCACTTCAGAAGATTATGCATGAAGATCAGACAATCAAGGCTGTTAACGATTCCGAGAACAAGCAGATGCTTATCTACGGTATGGGCGATTTACATATTGATGTTATTCAGTCAAGACTTGAGAACGAATACAAAGTTAAGATTGATTTAACAAAGCCGAAGGTAGCTTTCAGAGAAACAATTAAGAAGAATTCCGACGTTGAATACAAATATAAGAAACAGTCCGGCGGACATGGTCAGTATGGTCACGTTAAGATGCGTTTCTGTGCATCAGGCGATCTTGAGACTCCTTACGTATTCGAAGAAGAAGTTGTTGGTGGCGCAGTTCCCAAGAACTACTTCCCTGCAGTAGAAAAAGGTTTACAGGAATCAGTTCTTAGAGGCCCTCTTGCAGCATATCCCGTAGTTGGTGTTAAGGCTACTCTTTATGATGGTTCTTATCATCCTGTTGACTCTTCGGAAATGGCATTCAAGATGGCTACAATCCAGGCCTTCAAGAAAGGCTTTATGGAAGCAGGTCCCATTCTTCTTGAGCCTATCGCATCACTTAAGGTTACTGTTCCCAATGACTTTACAGGTGATGTAATGGGTGACCTTAATAAGAGAAGAGGTCGTGTACTTGGTATGAATCCTGCAGGAAACGGCAAGACAGTAGTTGAAGCTGATATTCCTATGATGAGCTTATACGGATACTGCACAGACCTTCGTTCTATGACAGGCGGACGTGGTGATTTCGAATATGAATTCGCTCGTTACGAACAGGCTCCTTCAGATATTCAGGAAGCTGAAGTTAAGGAAAGAGCTGACAAGGTTGCTGAAGGCAATGTTGAATAATGTCTGAAAAATTGTTTTAACAATAAACAATACGAAAGGCCGGAGCTTATTGCTTCGGCTTTTTCATTGACTTTTACGCGTAAAATTACTAAAATTATTAAGGTTATTTTTATAAAAAACGGAGATTAATTATGAACAGACCTTACAATCATCATGAAGTTGAGCCTAAGTGGCAGAAATACTGGGAGGAGAATGAGACATTTAAAACAGATGTCTGGGATTTTTCAAAGCCTAAATTTTATGCTCTTGATATGTTTCCTTATCCTTCGGGTGTAGGCCTTCATGCAGGTCATCCGGAAGGATATACCGCAACAGATATTTCTTCAAGAATGAAGAGAATGCAGGGATACAATGTACTTCATCCCATGGGATATGATTCATTCGGTCTTCCCGCAGAACAGTATGCTGTTACAACCGGTAACAATCCTAACGGCTTTACTCAGGAAAATATAAAGACTTTCTCAAAGCAGTTAAAAGAACTCGGCTTTGACTACGACTGGTCTAAGATGATTGCAACAAGCGATCCTTCTTACTACAAATGGACTCAGTGGATTTTTAAGAAACTCTATGAAAAAGGTTATGCAAAGCTTATAGACATGCCTGTTAACTGGTGTGAGGAACTCGGTACGGTTCTTTCAAACGACGAAGTTATCGACGGTAAATCTGAGCGTGGCGGTTATCCTGTAGTTCGTAAGAACATGAAACAGTGGGTTATAGATCAGGTTGCTTTTGCTGATGAATTACTTGAAGGTCTTAATGAAATCGACTGGCCCGAATCAACCAAGGATATGCAGCGCCACTGGATCGGACGTTCCGAAGGTGTGGAAGTTAAATTCCAGATTGTAGGAGGCGGAGAGTTCTCAATTTATACAACATGTATCGAAACAATTTACGGTATTACTTTTATGGTACTTGCTCCCGACGGACAGATCGTAAAAGATTTAATGCCCAGAATCCAGAATAAAGAAGAGGTTCAGGCTTATATCGACGAAACATTAAAGAAGAACGATATGGACAGAACCGAACTTAACAAGACTAAGTCGGGCTGTGAACTTAAAGGCGTTACATGTATCAATCCCGTAAACGGCAAAGAAGTTCGTATGTTCATCGGTGATTTCGTACTTGCCAACTATGGTACAGGTGCTGTTATGGCAGTACCTTCACATGATCAGAGAGACTTTGAATATGCTATCGCTCACAATATCGATATGATTCAGGTTATCGACGGAAGAGATGTAAGCGAATGTGCATTTGAAAAATATGATTATCTCGGAAAAGGCTGCAAGCTTATCAATTCTGAAGAATTTACAGGTCTTGTAGTAGAAGATGCTAAAGAAGCAATTACCCAGAAGCTTGAAAAGATGGGTGTTGCGAAGAGAACTGTTAACTATCACTTCCGTGAGTGGATTTTTGCACGTCAGCGTTACTGGGGCGAGCCTGTTCCCGTATGGTATGATGAAGACGGAAACATTCATGTGCTTGATGATGACGAGCTTCCTTTGGTACTTCCCGTACTTGACGATTACAAGGGAAAGAACGGTCAGGCTCCTCTTGAAAATGCCACAGAGTGGAAAGTATATGAAAAAGACGGCGTAAAGGGTAAGAGAGAAACATCTACAATGCCAGGTTCTGCAGGTTCATCATGGTATTACATGAGATATATTGACCCTCAGAACGACAAGGCTATCGCAGATCCCGAGCTCTTAAAGCACTGGCTTCCGGTTGACCTTTATATCGGCGGTCCCGAGCATGCAGTAGGCCATCTGATGTATTCAAGAATTTGGAACAGATTCCTTTACAATGAAGGCATTTCGCCTGTTAAAGAGCCTTTCAAAAAACTTGTTCATCAGGGTATGATATTAGGTGAGAACGGCATTAAGATGGGTAAGAGATTCCCTGAATTCGTTGTTAACCCTTCGGATATCGTAAGAGATTACGGTGCTGATACATTAAGACTCTATGAAATGTTTATGGGACCTCTCGAGGTTTCAAAACCCTGGAGTTCATCAGGTGTTGAAGGAGCAAGAAAATACCTTAACAGAGTTTGGAATTACTTTACAAACGAAGAGAATATTACGGAAGATAATGACGGAAGACTTACGAAGGTTTACAACCAGACGGTTAAGAAAGTTACATCCGACTTTGAGTCTCTCGGCTTTAATACGGCCATCGCTCAGATGATGATCTTTATGAATGAAGCCGTTAAGGGCACATGTCCCAAGGAATATGCAGAAGGCTTTATTAAGATGCTTTCATGTATATGCCCTCATATCGGCGAAGAAATCTGGTCCGAATTAGGTCATGACAAAACTATTGCTTATGAAGCATGGCCCAAATTTGACGAAGCTGCTCTTAACGAAGATACAATTGAAATCGGCGTACAGGTTAACGGTAAGGTTAAAGGCGTTGTAGAACTTCTTAAGACGGAAGATAAGGATTCTGCACTTGCCAAGGCTAAAGCTGTTGATGGTGTAGCAAAGGCTATTGAAGGTAAGACTGTAGTAAAAGAAATTTATGTTCCTGCCAAGATTGTAAATATTGTTGTAAAATAATTTATGTCTTGTTTGGATAAATGTAGCGAAAATGTGTAGGTATTGAGGAGGTTAAATTATGTATTATCTTATACCTGTTTTCTTGGGAATAGTTATTGCAATACTTGGTGTTATTATGGCTCTTTTCCCCAGAATTTCTACTAAAGCAAGCAGAAGAGATGATCCTAACGCTGTAAGAAAGACAAGAATAAGTGGTGTAGTAATGATTATTATGGGAATTCTCCTTGCTATATTAAGATTTATTTTATTAACGCAATAGTAAAAAAATAACTCCCGACTCTTTTATGAGACGGGAGTTTGTTTTTTTTATGATTTAATGTTCGTAATTATCTTCCCAGACAATCCAATCGGGAACTACGTAATTCTCTGTATATGAATTGAGGAGCTCTTCATCGGTCATTCCGAGTTCTTCAAGTCTTTCTGCAACTCTTTCATTTAATCCTTCGAAATCCGTCACAACGAATCCGCATTGATCATATATTTTCATATATTCCGCTTCGGGATAAACAACTCCGCCCTGTCTGTCAGTAAAAACAAATACAAACTGGTCTAAGTATTCGTTGTAATAATCGTCGTCGCCGTCCATTGTATAGTCATATTCCATGAAACTGTATGCATTACAAGTGTATTTGCCTGCTGTATCATGAGTTAAAGGATAGTCTTCGGGAAGATCGATGTACGAAGGAATATAATAACCTGCGATAGTTGCTTCTCCTATTTCCTGTTCGTTTGATAAACTGTAAATAAATTCATGAACACCGTCTTTATTGCATCTTACATAAGAAGCATATCCTCTGTTTGCTCCGCTGCTTCCGTATTGTGTAAATACACCGAATATATTTAACTCTCCCATAGAGCGGTAATATGCGTTGTAAGAATCGACTATGCAGAGATTTCCGTTATAGAATTTGAATATATAGTATTCCTGTAATGTGTCGTAATTTCCGTTATCTATAGCCATATATAAAGCCATTTCGGGATATCCGTCATTACCGCAGTCAATGATAGCATAATCGACTTCCTGAACCTTTCTTTCATCCATCCATTCTTCTTCGACTTTGGCGTTAATTTCTTCAATCATCGAGTCGTATGTGTATGTCTTTTCGAATTCAAGATAGTCTGTATTAAGATATGTTACCATTGCATCGATTTCACCGTTTAAGAATTTTAAATAATCATCTTCGGTGGCAGAGTAATCTGCAGTAAAACCGTTATTGCCATTATCAACGTTATTATTGTCAGGTTCAATAACGTTGTTGTTATCAGGCTCTATAATATCCGGTTCAACAGGGTTATCTACCGGTGTAGTAATATCTATATCAATATTATTTGTAGTAGTGTTGATTTGTGCATTGCTTTCGTTACTGTCTTTTTTATCGGGACTAAGAACATCCTGATGAACGGGTGGAAGTAATGTACAACCTGCCATTAAAGAACCTGATAAAATAGTTACACCAATTAATTCAATTATTATATTCCTCTTCATAATAAATTCCTTTCAATCTTCAGATCATTTTTTTATTCCCTTCGACAGATTATTATATCATATTTTGCTCTAAAAGTTCCTTTTTTATGGCCATAAGCCGTGTTATACTTTTTCTAAGGAGAAAGACATTATTTAATTATTATGAAATTAATCGAATTTTTAAAAAATATAGATCCTTTTTTACTGGGTATTATATTTTTTATGCTTATTATTCCTGTTTTTATTGGCTTAATTATTTATATTTATTTTTATAATCCTAAAATTGTTATGTGGGATTGGGATAAGATTAAGGATGCAGATGCAGACAGTCTTTCATGGCGTAAAAGATACATAAGAGATGCATATTTAAAGACTTTAAATTATGATGAAAAAACAAAGAAAAATTGGATTATTTTATTAATATTATTTGGTTGTTTTTGCGAGTTTTTTATGTTGAGCTTCCTTGCAACATATTTATTCGCACTTTTCTTAAATTAAAGGATTTTGGAATTAGTTTATTTATTATTTGTTATTATAGAATATTTACGATGAGAATTATAAATTTTAAGAGAACAATTATATATTTAGTGTTTTCAATTTTGCTTTGGGCAGTACTTTTTATTAGCTTTGGTAGAACTGTGTATGCAAATGAGTATATAAGATATCAGTCGGTTGACAGCGATGCGTTAGCTGAATGGATAAAATATAAAAATGAACACGAAGAACAAAATGATACAACCGTATACGTTCAGACGTCAGGAAGCAAAAATGAATCAAATAATAAATCTGATTTTACTTACTATAGAATATTTCCTATATTATTCTTTTTAGTTATTTTTGCTGCAAATATTTTATGGTTATATTTTAAAAAGGCAACTTCAGAATCATCGGAATCATATGAAATAGATATAGATCCCACAGATGATGATTACACTATTGATCTGACAAATGATGATTATAAAATTGAAGATTCTGTGGAAGAAACTGATTTGATTGATATTTCGTTAGTGCCTGTACAGAATAAGGTTATGTCAGAACACGAAAAAATAGAATCAGCAGTAGAAGAAGAAACGTTGGAAGAAGCGATAGAATTTGTACAGCCTGAAGAATTAATAGAATCAGTACAGCCTAAAGTTGTAATAGAATCTGTACAGCCTGAAGCTGTAATAGAAGTTTCACAGCCTGAAGAAATTATAGAACCTATACAGATTGAATATATTACAGAACCCGAACTGAGTTTGACAGAAGAAGAAACGATAAAGGAACTTTCTAGTCGTGAACTTAAAGAAATAGTTAAAAATCTTGATACTATTGAAAAGAGCAAATTCATGACACCTGCGAAAAACGGTAAGAAAGATGAAGCTATTGAAATCTGCAAAGAAGTGACAGGTTTGGATCAAAATAATGCTGAAAAGATAATCAATTTGAAGCTTTATTATTAATATGCGTTTGAGAATGCATGATTATAGGAGGTTAATTAGATATATGAACAATACATTTATAATTAGAGAAGCAGTTCCTGATGATGCAGAGAATATGATTTCATATCTGAATCAGGTAGGGGGTGAATCGGATAATTTGTTACACGGAGAAAATGAGTTTCGTGTTCCGGTTGAAGGTGTAAAACGAAAACTTGCCATGAGTAATGACTCTGATAATAACATTATTTTGATAGCGCTTGATAATGATGAGATTATTGCAAGAGCGGAGTTGGTTGGATATTATCAAGCAAGAATTCATCATAGAGCTATTTTATCGATTTCTGTGAAGAAGGATTATTGGAATCAGGGAATAGGAACAGAAATGTTAAATAGAATTTTCGAAGAAGCAAAGAAGATGAATATCAGGGTAATCGAACTTGAAGTAATCTCAGATAATCTCAGAGGCATTAATTTGTATCATAAAATGGGATTTGAAGACATAGGAACCTATAAAGATTATTTCTATGTTAATGATACGTATAAGGACGCTATCGTAATGCAGAAGATCTTATAGTCAAAAAGGATATTGCTTATGTTTTTAGTTTATGAGATGGAATATTTGCATCCAGTCAGTGATAAAACATCAATTCAAATGGTTCCGTATTCGCCCATGTACCGTGAAGAATATAAAAGAATTTATAATCAATGCTACCATGAAATGAGACAGTCGTTAAAAATTGAACCTGTTGATTTTATTCAAGATAATTCTTTTTTTGAATCAGGTATGGATAAAGTCTTTTTATTGTTGTGCAATGAAGAAATAATCGGCAGCGTAGCATTAAAAGATAATGAAATTGATGACCTGATTGTAAATGCTAAGTATCAAAGCCAAGGATATGGAAAACAAATACTGTTGTGGGCTTTGGAGAATATAAAAAACGAGAAAATCATTTTGCACGTAGCTGAATGGAATAAAAAAGCTATTGAGTTATACAGGAAAAATGGTTTTGAAATTGTAAATACTATTAGTATTAATTATGAGCAGGACGATAAAGAAGTACAATAACGAATGGCGAGTTCCTAATGATGAAGAAAAAGAACTGGCTTTATATTGGATAAAAAGAAATCGAACCGGAAACATTAAGTTTCCGATTGTTTGCTTTTTGGTTCTTTTAATAGGTATTGTTGCAGATATTATAGTTACTTATATATTTAAACCCGAATATAAAACAATCAATTTTAGGTTATTATTAGTTCTATTGCCTTTTTTAGTTATAATAGGCGGTTTTAACATTTATAATATGACAACTGAAATTCAAAAAGTTCGTATGATATCTCAAGGCGACTTTCAGATTATTGACGCGAAAGTGCAATTTGTTGGTCAAAAAAGAATGGCCAGGTATGCATACATGGATGTAGTGGAAGCGTCATATCATACAGGATTCGGTGCAAAGCCTACAACTTTTTCTGCTTCACGAAAGGTGCAAAAAAAGACGAAGGTTGGAGACGATGGCTATGTTATTCGTTTTTTGAATGGTAACTTATGGACGAAGAAATCATTAGTGTTTATTCCCAAAAGCAAATAAATGTATCAGCAGATTAGATTAGACTTAAACGGAGGTACGAAATTATGTGGGGTTTTATTGGATGGAGCGTAATTGCTCTTGCACTTGTAGTTATTGGTATTGTTTCATGGAATTCGAAGAAACCTGCAGGATTTTTCGCAGGGGTAAAAGCTGAGGTTAATGATATTAAAAAATACAATCATTCTGTAGGTTTGATATGGTTTGTTTATGCATTTGTTTTTGAATTATGCGGTTTGCCATTATTGTTTATCAAACAGAATTCGTCATTATTCATTGTTATGGTTTTAGGTGTAGTGTTTAGTTCCATTGGCTTGGGTGTAGCATATACTATTATTACAAGCAAATATCAGAAGTGATCTTTTAGGATAAGGGGGATATAAGGTATGTATAAGGATGATGATATTATAGAGGTAGATTTTAAAACTCCTGAAGATGTTCGTGATTTTATACTTGATGAAGGAATAATTTATAATAGCGAAAGACAAGGTGACAGTCTTTATATACCAAATTTTGATTTGTTACTTACTCCGAATATTGAACAGATTTCAAATACCGGTATTGGTATCGAGTTTAATATGTACATAAAGAAACTGGATAAATATCTTTATGAATACAGCTCTGGTATGGGAGGGGATATTACTACTGCTGTCGGAATGTCTATGTCTTCATTTCTGATTTCTTTTATGAATACATTTGAAATTATGTATAACAAATGTAATCCAATTAACATTACTACCGAATTTGCGGGCAATGAACATAATTGGGATGTTTATTTGGGCAACGTTACAGGAATGGGAACCCCGGGAGAAGATGGAAAAGGTTCATCTGCAACGTATTATTGGGACATAATAAAAGATGACATTATTAAAAGACTTGGCAATCAAAAAATGGTATACGTAAAAATATATGCTGCAAGATTACCGGAAAATTCAATAGGCGAAGTCCGTTTTGATGATGTTGCAATACCTGAATTAAGCGAGCAGGTAAGAAAACTTGCTGAAAAATGGAACGTTGAACAATTCGGTTCTGAAAAACAGTTTATCTTTATTGAACAGAATCCTTCAACGATTACTCCAAGCCAATATGATGGTCCGGATGGTCGAAAGAAAATGCGTGATTATGTTTTAGAATATCTTAAAATGTTCAAAAATACGACATCAAAAGAACAGTATTATAATCTCGTAAAAGATTTTGGAGATAAGATTGGTGATAAAGTACTAGCTAATGAATGTTTTGGCTTTCTACCAGAAATTGCAACTATTCGCGCACTCGGAGACCAAATTGTTGTATCGGATCAAATACAATTCAGTTTACCCGATAACAAAACCTTAATGACTTATTCAACACAATTATCCGATTATCTAGTGATGGAGAATTGCTTGATTGACATTATTCGAAGCAGAGAACTTGGTGAAGAAACCAAGAAAGTTTGGGAGGATTTAATCTGTAAAAGTGCAATTTATAACGTATTTGTACAAGCTCAGGAGGCTAAAGGTAAGATAACGCCCAAATTGACGACAGTATTGTACAATGTCAATAATGATTTTGTTTTAAGGTAGATTTTACATGCAAGTAAAGAGATATCGTATTGATTATAATCATTGGAAATGCATAAAGGAAAAATCCTTTTATCAAAAACGTTTAGATGAACGAGAATATCATGGTTATCTAGGTATTATTGAAATAAAAGATGTCAGCGAACCTCAATATTGGAAATTATACAATAATGAGATTAACGTTTGCGATAAAGGTTATACATGGATAGTTTATTTACCCGATGATGAAAAAATATGTATTACTGCCATAAAAGATAACAACGGTTTTGAAGTGCTTTGGTATATTGATGTAATTGAATCAGTCTTTGCAGATGAAAATCAGGTTATAGAATATGATGATATGTTTCTTGATTATATTGTATTAGCTGATGGAACTGTAATAGAAGAAGACAGAGAAGAATTAGAAGTGGCTTATGAGAATCATATAATTTCTAATAATCAATATTATATGGCATTACAAACCGGAGAACGTTTATCTAAAGAAGGTTATTTAGATAATGTGAAATTGACTTTTCTATTCAAAAGTCTTAAAGAAAACATTTACAATTAATCTTTACTAATGAGGATTCTTATGGGAAAGAAATATACTGTTGAAGAAAACGATGATGCTTTATACATAAAACTAATTAATGATGACTGCCTGTTAGATACCAAAACCATTGTATATCCTGATTGTGGATATGGCGGATACGATATATATGAAAATCCTGATGGAGAAATCGTTGTATTGAACATGTATTCAGGCCAGGCAGATTTTTGGTTTGTCGTATTTACCATAAAAGATAATAAATTTGATTTTCTTATAGAAGAACCTGTTTCATACGGTGTTGCTTCTTTTATGTGGAGTGATGATGGGAATAAATTGGTTCAATTAGTTGATTCTTATTCATTTTGGGATGCAAATAATGATGGCAGCTATCCTGTTGGATACGTAAATATCTTTGATATTAATTATTCTTCTAAAGAAACAAAACAGATTTCATATGATTTTACAGATTATGATATGAATGACATTGATTTTTTTACTATGAATCTTGAAAAACGTGATGGCATAATAGTTGTTCAGCTTCCTTTAGAGCGAGAGATTAAAATAGTTTAAAATAAAAAATTATACATTGGAGGAACGACATGATACTTTCAGACAAGACTATGGACAAGATGATAAAAGAAGGAACATTGGTTGTAAAACCGATTACCGACGGGCAGATACAGCCTGCAAGTATCGATATTAGACTGGGTAACACATTTAGTATAGTAGATGATACACCCTCAGGAATTATTACTCTGGAGAATGAAATTAAGTATAAAACAATCACTACTGACACATATTTAATAATGCCAGGACAGTTTGTTCTTGCGACAACCATGGAATACTTTGAATTACCAGATAATCTTACTGCATTTGTAGAAGGAAGAAGTTCTCTTGGCAGAATGGGTCTTTTTATACAGAATGCAGGCTGGGTTGATCCTGGATTTAAGGGCGAAATCACTTTGGAATTGTTCAATGCCAACAAGTGCGCGATTGAACTGAAAGCAGGAAGAAGAGTCGGACAGCTTGTATTTGCTGAATTGGATGATTATGCACTGAATCCTTACAGAGGCAAATATCAGGGCCAAATGGGAGCTACCGGTTCCAGAGTATTTATGGATAAGGAAAACAACTAATAAATGGCCGAGTTATTATTTTATAACGAATACGAACAATTTTATAAAATGGCGAATGAATCTAAAGCATTCAGAAGTTTCTGTAAAGAAGCTTATGGGGAGGATTTCTCACAGGATGGCTTTAGCGATATCAATCAAATAAACCGAATACTTAAATATATTCCTCATAAAAAAGATACATCCATATTGGATGTTGGATGCGGGAACGGAAAGATGCTTGGATACTTACAGGAAAAGACCAATGCTTTTATTTATGGTTTTGATTATTCAAGCAATGCGATTAACGAAGCAAAGTCTTTATATCCGTACAATTCCGAATTCAAATGTGGATGCATCGGAGAGATTGATTATCCTAAATATTCTTTTGATTTAATTATTTTAATGGATTCTATATATTTCGCTCCGGATTTATCTTCCTTCATTGATCAGATGATGGAATGGCTTAAGCCTGACGGTAAAATCTTTGTCGCATATCAGGAAGGCGATGTTATTCCCAAAACAGAGAATATAAATACTACCATTCTTGGAAAAACTTTAAAAGATAAGGGCATTTCTTTTATGATGGAAGATATTACCCGCGAATCATACGATATTCTTCTTAGAAAGAGAGAAGTTGCCTTAAAATATGAGAAAATGTTTATAGAAGAAGGCAATGAAGAATGGTTTAATCTTTTGGTTTGGCAAACCGATTATGCTAATGTGTCTTTTGAAGAATTCTCCATGAAAATGGCCAGATATATTTTTATTATTGATCATAAAGGAAATTAATGATGATAAAAGCGTTTTTTGTAGATTTTTATGGCACAATAGTTCACGAAGACGGTGAAGTAATAAAGAAAATCACAAAGATTATCTGTGATACAGGAAAAGTAGATAATGCTAAAGAAGTCGACAGCTTTTGGTGGCTTGATTTTCAAAATATGTTTTTAAATTCCTATGGCGATTCTTTTGAAACGCAAAGAGCACTCGAAAGAAAGTCTTTAGAACATACACTTGAAAGATTTTCTTCTGATGCAGATGCTGCAGAACTTAGCGATATGATGTTTGCTCATTGGATAAAGCCGCCTGTTTTTGAAGATTCAAAAGAATTCTTCGAAAAATGTCCTGTTCCGATATACATTGTTTCAAACATTGATACTGACGACATCCTAAAAGCGATAGACTTTCATGGATTAAATCCTGCAGGCGTATATACTTCGGAAGATGCAAGGTCTTATAAACCAAGAAAAGAACTGTTTGAACTTGCCTTAAAAGAAACCGGATTAAGAACCGATGAAGTAATTCATATAGGAGATTCAATCAGCAGCGATGTAAAAGGTGCCGGAGTGCTTGGCATTAAAACATTGTGGCTTAATCGTTTCGGAAAAGATATTCCTGACCAAGTAACATCCATTTCAAGCTTATCAGAAGCTTTTGAATATTTGCACTGATAAACATTTCACTTGCAGTATTTTTTACTTTAATCTATAATAAAAAAGCTTGTAAAATGGCAAATGTATTGTAAAGAAGGTCTTTAAATGAGTAATTTATCGTCTGATGTATACGAAAACTTTCAGAATCGTCCGGTTTCTTTGAATCCCAGAAACAATTTACTTGAGATTGAAGAACATATGTATATTCTTGAGGATGTTGACAAGCCCAACGTTTTCAGAAATATGTTTCCGTATTCTGAGGTTCCTAAGATTCCTTTTAACGATCGTATCGTGCCTCACAATATGCCCAAGGATATCTGGATTACAGATACAACATTCAGAGACGGACAGCAGTCAAGAGCTCCTTATTCGACAGAACAGATTGTAACAATTTATGATTATCTTCATAAACTCGGCGGCCCGAACGGTATGATTCGTGCCAGCGAATTCTTTTTATATTCCAAAAAAGACAGAGATGCCGTTATTAAATGCATGGAAC
>JAEEGK010020065.1_pt1 | contig 14252 bp, 9 predicted proteins | sample 8958771 | NCBI WGS metagenome assembly JAEEGK01 (sample SAMN16246547, study PRJNA631951) | gut metagenome | biome: gut microbiome; feature: rumen; material: SC-attached | host: Bos | place: Iran: Karaj | collected 2018-10
TGATGCCAAAATTGCCCTGAAAACGTAGAGCGGCGATGTTCCGATGTCGCCAAAAATGATGCCCAAGGCGACAATGGCACCCACCAAACTCAAATTCTTTATTTGGCTCGATGAACCTTTCATATATTATTGTGTTTCAATCTGATTCCCCCAAAATAACGCAGATTTGCGTCTTGTTTTCGGTTGCAAATATAATTTGCCGAATTTCATTTTGCTTTTTGTCCGCTCTATTTTTGACGAGTGGCGGATGAGGAAGTCGCGATTGTGATGGCATTTTGCTGATTATGTTTGTTTTATGAGTATGGAAACGATTCCGTTTCGGTTGCTGCTTTGTTCACTTTCCGTATAAATCTGGTTGATTCTCTGATAAATTGAAAATCAAAATTGTGCGGCGTGCCCAGATTCCGTAAAAAATCAATGGCTGAATTGTTCAGTTGAAAAACAGAAAAAAACTATCTTGCGCCGCAAAATTTTGAGTGTAAGTGTGTGTTTAACAATGAGTTTAATCGGCACACGTATTGTCGAATCTAAAAACAAGTTGCGTTTTGAGCAGTTTTTTCTACCACGTTGGTGATTGGTTCGCCACGGCGGTATCATTTATAAACGGTTTGGTTTGGTGTCCTGCGCTAGTGGTTTTGTGTTTGGCCGCGGGGCTCTATTTCAGTTTGCGAACACGTTTTGTCCAGGTGCGGCGGTTTGGCGAGATGTTCCGTCTGCTTTTCGGCGCAACCAACAACAGTAAGCGGCGCGTGGGCATTTCTTCGTTTCAGGCGTTTGCCTTGGCCTTGTCGGGACGCGTGGGGACGGGCAACATTGTCGGCGTTGCCACGGCCATTGGTTTTGGCGGTCCAGGCGCCGTTGTATGGATGTGGATTATCGCCTTTTTTGGTGCGGGCACGGCCTTTGCCGAGGCCACGCTGGCGCAAATCTATAAGGAAAAACACAACGAACAGTTCCGTGGAGGTCCTGCATATTATATCGAAAAGGGGCTGCACAGCACGTTTTTCGCTTGTCTGTTTGCAGTGTTCACGGCATTGGCTTGCGGAGTGTGTCTGCCGCCGCTTCAGTGCAACGGCGTGGCCATTTCCTGCGCCCGCACGTTCGGCCTTGAGCCGTGGATGATAGGCGCGGTGGTGGCTCTGCTGATAGCGCTTGTCATTATTGGCGGCGTAAGGCGTATTGCCCAAGTGGCACAGATAGTTGCGCCGTTTATGGCCTTTATCTATATCGTCCTTTCCATTGTGGTTCTCGCTGTCAATTACGATGTTGTGCCTGATATGTTTATGCAGATGCTGCGAGGGGCTGTCGGCGTGAACCAAGTTGGCGGCGCCATTTTGGGCACGACAATCGCAATGGGTGTGAAACGCGGAATTTTCAGCAACGAGGCGGGGCAGGGCACAGGCCCGATAATTGCCGCCGCGGCAACCGTGAATCACCCTGTCAAACAGGGACTTGTGCAGGCGTTTTCGGTTTATATCGATACGCTGCTTGTCTGCACCGCCACAGCCTTGATGATTTTGGCCTGCAAAACCTACAACATTATCGACACTGTGCAGACCGCGCCCACGGGCGAAACCGTTGTAACCTATATTCAGCAAAACGCCAACGCCCCCGCGGGCGAACCAGGCGTGTTCTACACTTCTTCGGCGTTGGGCACCGTTGTGGGGCCGAAGGCGGGCGACATAATTGTGTCGGTGGCGCTCTTCTTTTTCGTCTTCACAACCATTATGGCCTATTACTATTACGCCGAAACCAACCTTGTTTACCTTTTCAGCCGATGGCGCCGCCGCCGAAACCGCCCCGAATTTTCGGAAGATGACCACGCAGCCAGCGACAAGGGCGAGCGCCTGATTATTTGGATGTTGCGCTGCGTCACCGTCTTGACGGTGTTTTCAGGCTCATTGTCGGGCAGCGGCTCGGTGTGGACGTTGGGCGACATTGGCGTCGGGCTGATGGCCTGGATAAACATTTTGGCCATACTGCTGCTGTCGTCGCAGGCGCTGCGTGCGCTCAACGATTACGAGCGGCAGAAAAGCGAAGGCCGCGAACCTGTTTTTCATCCGCAGGAGTTCGGCATAAGCAATGCCGATTTTTGGGAAGAAGAGTAGGAGGTAAATGGTTGACGCTTTGCTTTCGCCTTTTCTTTAGTTGATAATCAATGAATTGGTTTCCTAAATACAGCTTGGTCTTGTCTGCTGGTGAGAAAGCAATCCAATTTGAATCTGCATAGAACAAAAAAAGCCGACTTCCAAGTGGAAATCGGCTTTACTATTCAGTGAATCATCAAATTAATGGTTTCTCAAGTTCCATTTCGAGTTGTCGCTCTTCATATCGAACTTGCCAAGACCAACGGTGCTGTCGCCAGTCGATACCAGAACAACTTGGCCTTCAACGCCAGGAGCCTGTTTCGGCATCAGACGGTAGGTTCCGTCAGTCAGTTGCTCAATGCGCCAAAGTTGTGTCTCAGCGCCAGTGTAATCCGATGCAATCACCTCATAGTTTGCGGCTGCAGTAAGAGCACGGTTGGTGCCTTCAATCACAATCTTGCAGTATGAACCGCCAAGGAAGCCTTCCTTCTCAGGAAGAGCCACAATGCTCCATTTCTGGTGCGGACGGGTCATATAGTCACCTGCGCGGACAGCAACGTCACCAGCAGGCCAAGTTGCCTGAACATCTTCAAGTTTCTGCGAAGCGACAGGTTTGATAGGTGTGGTGTCGTTTCCACGACCAAACCAGCCACGCATTGCCATTGGCATACGAACAAAGTCAACAGCCAGTTCAAGAGCATAACCGCGGCGCTCCGACTCAATCTCGTAAACACCGTCTTTCAGCAGTTCGCCTGCATACGGCCAATCGTTCTTCCACAGCAGCGGACGGATAGCCAGTGTGCTGCGGCCTGCAAGGTCGAGGTCGGCTTCAAAGTGGCACGACATCTTCTCAACACCTTCTTCAACAATGTAGCGTCCGAAGTGGCCAGGACCCATAACGCGGTCGTGAGCGGCAATCACCATACGGCCACCGCCTTGCAGCATATCGCGGCCCATATTGTCGAGATAAGGACCAGTCACCTTGCGTGAGCGGCCTACTACAATGTTGTAGGTAGAGTTTGCGCCGTCGCAGCAAGTGCCGTGAGTACCAAGCAGATAGTACCATCCGTTGTTGTACATCAAAGCAGAGGCTTCGCAGTCGATAGCGATGTTGATAGCTTCATTGCCTTCAACGCGTTTGCCGGTTTTGGGGTCAAGCTCAACCAGACGGATGAATCCGAAATAGGTGCCGTACGACAGCCACAGACGGCCGTCGGTCGGGTCTAGAAGCAGACCTGCGTCGATAGCGTCGCAATCCTCATCATATTCCGACGAAGCAACTTCAATCTCTTCGCTGAACTTGAAATCAGGCGATTTTGGGTCGAGAGTTTTGTTCCACATTGTAACCACTTTGCCAGCGTGGCCGCCGCCAAGACCACCACCTGTTTTGCTGTAGGCAATCAGATAACGATCGCCGATTTTGATGGCATCAGGTGCAGCACCGCCGCCCGGGCGCTCAGCGCCGCCGTTCCAGGTCCAGCCGTCCTCTGAGATGAGGCCGCCGCCGCCTGTTCCGAAGGTGTAGTATTTGCCGTCGCATTCCATAATTGTCGACGGGTCGTGAATGAATGGTTTGCCAATCTGTGCGTTCGCATCTTTCGCCGCCAAGGCAACTGTGAGTGCGCAAACGCCTAATGTTATAATCGATTTCATATTATATACTGTTTTGAATTTCAATTACTTGTTGGTGATAGTGTAGTTTGTGACAGGTTTGCCGTCGAGGTCGAGGAAGCGAACGCAGAAGTCGCTCATACCAGGACCGTTGATAACGGCGCCGCGCAGAATGTTCTTGCCTTTTTTAAGGCTGATGATTGGCGAAACGCAGTCGTCGACAACCATACGGCGGTCGCCCGAAAGAAGCAGAACTTCCTTGCCGTCGAGCCACCACATTGAAGCCGAGTTAGAGCCAACAGCCAGACGGACATTCATATCTTCGTCGCAGTTGATGACAGTAACAGCCCAGAAGAGAACGCCGTAGCGGTCTTTGTTGAGGCCTGTAGCCAAACGGAACAATTTAACGTTGAACAGCTTGCTGTCGAAAGCGTGCCACTCGAGGGTTGCCTTCTCAACAATCGGTTTCTGCTCCGGGGGCGGCATCATTGGCCGGCCGGCCTGAAGGTTTACAGGTGGTTGTTTCTCAACCATAACCTTGATTTTTGAACCGGCTTTAGGCAGCACGGTCAGCTGGTTGGGGAAATACTCTTTTGCAAAAGCTTCGCGCAGGTAGCTGTCGGTGAAGACAGTGTTTGAGCGGTTTGGTTTGCTGATTGGGTCAAGCAACAACCAACGGCGGATAAAGCCCTGGTCGTCAGGTTTCATCGCATCGGCAGTCGATGGTGTGAAATAGTTGTCGATGCTTGGTCCACTTGGCACGCCCGCTTTCAGTGGTTGGGGCTGTGCACTGGCGTTGTAGGCCTGCGCGCCGATGATGGCCGCCAGACCGATTGCCAACAGAGTTGTTTTGTGTTTCATGATACTTATTGTTATGTGTTTTAAATATGTGCTGATGTGTCAGCCGATTGCAAATAACGTAAAAACTATCGACAATAAATCATCAAATGTTGCTCATTGCCGCATTGGAATAACGTTTGCGTGTTTTTAATCGATGAAACCAACCAAACAATCGACAAGGGGGCGGAATGCGGAAAAATGGCGGTTTGAGCCTGTTTTTTGATGTAAATGCAGAGTTAACGCATTAACAGTCAATCAGTCAATCAATCGCATCAGTCCTTCTCCACGTCCAAATCCACCGCAATCTCCTCTTCAGTTTCGGGGGTTGATTCGGAGCGGTAGAGTTTAATGTAGAGCAGCAGCGCGGTCATAAAGTAAACGCCAGCCTGCACCCAGAGGGCAATGTACTCGGTTTTGACGTCGGGCAGGAGGGCGCCAGAGTTTGTCATCCGAACAAAGCCGTTAATGCCGAACGTTGAGGGGAAAATGTAAGACACATATTTCCAGAACGTTGGAATGCTGCAGCCTGGCCACGAAATGCCCGAAATGAACAGCAGCGGCACCGAAATGAAGACAAACAGCAGGAAGCACGATTCGCGGTCGCGGACAAAGCACGATATGCTAATGGCGAAGAAAACCGAAGCCAGAAGGAACGGAATGGTGAACATTGCCAGGTCGAAGAAGTTCCACAACTGGTTGAAATCGAACCATTTCGGCACAATACACAGCACGTAGAACGCTATCAGGCAATAGAAAATGAAGTAGGCCAGGCCTTTGCCTGTGAGCACATCGATTGGGCTTCCGTACTCCTCGGTCAGGCGCAGGTTTTTGCGGCGGCGGCGTTCACGCTCGGTGCCAGCCATCATTGTAATGCCCAAAACCAGCGTCTGCTGAAGCACCAGCACCAGCACGGCGGGCAGAATGAATGTGGCAAAGCCGTTCTGCGAGTTGAACATCGGAACGTAGTCATATTCAATGGGTTGCACCGATACTTCCTTCTCGCGGTCGCTCAGGCCCGAGAGCCGCACGGCCTTGATATCCTTGTTCATACTGAGCGAGACCTCGGTGCACGAACTCAGCAGCGATTTGTAGTAGAGCAGGCCGCTCATATCGGCATAAATGTTCACCATTGTCTGCCGCCCTTCGGCAATGTCTTTGGTGAAACTGGCTGGAATCCAGATAACTCCGTAGGCGTTGTGGTTCTTAATCTGCAACTTGGCCGTCTCAATGTCGCCGCAGTGGTCGATAATCTGAACATCGGGCGTGGCATCGACCTTGCGGACAAACTCGCGGCTCAAGGCCGAATGGCTGTCATCGACAACCACCACGGGCACCTCTCTAACCACCTCGTTACTATACAGATACATATAAAGAAGAGGGTAGAGGAACGGCACTATCAGGAAGAAAACCAGCACGCCTTCATCGACAATGAATTTGCGCGTCTCGGCGTTCCAAACATTTATGACATTCTTTATGAAACTCATAGCCAATGGTTTATGGAAGGTATTCGTAATTGAGCATCGAGTGTTTGATTCGGTGCATATCGGTCAACGGCAACACTATGAATATCAGTAATATGGCATAGTATTGCGCGGAATATTGCAGCGACCATCCGTTGAGGGCCTGGTCGACGTAAATCAGGTAGTAGTATCGCAGCGGAAACATCGCCGAAAGGCTCTGAATGGCTGGCGGCATTGCCATCACGGGGAACGAGAAGCCGCAGATTGGGAACGACAGCACGCCCCACAGCGTGGCCAGGCTCAGCGACCACCGCAGCGACGGAATCAGTCCGCAAATGAAGAGCGCCAGGTTCTGCGAGGCCAGCACAAACATCAGCCCCAGCAGCAGCATATGCCACATTGCGCCGTTGAGCGGGAAGTTGAGCAGGCGGTAGAGGTAAATCTGCGCAAAGACTATCATCAGTGTGAAAATGACGGTGTGCGGCAGCAGTTTGCCAAAGAGAGCAAGCCAGGTGCGGCCGCCCGCAAGTTCAATCCACTGGCGGCCTGTGCCGTCTTTCAGTTCGGTTTGAACCGAGAAAATGGTTACGAGAAAAATCATCAGCATCAGCACGGCTGGCAACAGCGTATTGCTCAGATAGACAGAGTAGTTAAGCCACGGATTGCTGATTGCGTGCGTCTCGATTTTGATTGGCTGCAGAAAGGCCATCGCCTGGTCGTCGGTGTAGCCGCGGGCGAGGAGCGAGGTGCGTCCAGCGGCTCCTGCAGCCAGTTCGGACATCATCTTCATATCGCGATAGACGAGCGACGCGGGAATGAGGTACGAGGCGTTGGTGTAGAACGATATGCGCGGCTGCTCGCTGCGGTTGGCCTTGCGCGTGGTGCCCTCGGGAATGTAGAAGAATCCGTAGATTTTGCCCTCCTGCATCGCCTTGCGCGCCTCGGCAAAGTTCGAATATTGGTGTACAATCTCGGTCTGCTGGAAGGCGTCGAGGTTGCGCAGAATCGACCGCGAGGTGGCGGTGTTGTCGGCATCGACGGCGGCCACGGGAATGTCTTGCGGCAGACCGTCGCGCATCAGCGAGGTGAAGAAAATGAAGCAGATAAGCGGCGCACCGACCATACTCATCAGGTATATCGGCCGCGAAGCCAACCGCCGCATCTCGCGCCGCAACAACAGCAGTAATCGTATTCTCTTTTTTGAGCCCATTTCTTTAATGTTGAGAGGTTTAGAAGGTTGAGAAGTTAAGAGGTTTAAAGTTGAATAGGTTTAACAGGTTGAAAATTCGTAATTCAAAATTCGTAATTCGTAATTAACTAATGCCTAGTGCCTAATACTCAACACCACTTTTGCCTTATGCCTTTTTAACTTTTGCCTTGTCCCTTTTCCCTTACACCTTGTAACTATTTCTCAATCAGCACCGACATTCCTGGGCGCAGGCCTTCGACTTTCTCGGTGGGCACGGCGCGGACTTCGAATGTTTTGAGGTCGTACTGGCCTGTGGCTTTGGTGGCCTTCCAGGTGGCGTACGAGCCAATGTCTTTCATATAGTTGATTTTCAGCGTAATGTTACGGTCGAGGGCGGGAACGTAGCCCGTGATTTCGGCATCCATCTTAAGGTCGCGGAGCAGGTCCTCGCGGACGTTGAAGGTTGCCCAAAGGTCGTCGATAACGGCAATGTTCATAATTGGAGCGCCTGTGCCCACGAGTTCGCCCGTCATCGGGAAAATCTCGCTCACCTCGCCGTCGATTGAGGCGGTGAGGATAGTCTCGTCGATATAGGCGTTCACCTCGGCCACAACTCCCTCAGCCTGACGTACTTGCGCGGCGGCCATTGCCTTGGTTTCGCTCTCGGCACCGTTCTGCGCCATTGTGTATTGCGCGTGAGCGGCCTTCTCGGTGGCCACGGCGGCATCGTACTGCGCCTTGGTCTCGTCGCGTTTCTGCTCGCTCACAACGCCCTCATTGTAAAGATTTTCGACACGCTTGTACGATTTTTCCATAATCTCGAGTCCTGCTTTGGCCTTCTGCCACAACTCGTAAGCGCCTTGAATTTCCTCTTGGCGTGCGCCCTTCTGCGCTTTTGCGTTTTGTGCCGAAGCAGCAGTCTTAACAGCCTTTGCCTGAGCAAGTTTGGCCTGAATGTCGGGAGCCTCAAGAATAGCTAGAGTATCGCCAGCCTTCACACGTTGGCCTTCGCGTACGCGGATTTCAAGAATGCGCCCAGGCACCTTGCTCGACACGCGGTACTCGTTCACTTCGGCCTGTCCCTGAATGAATTCCGTCTCTTTCTGGTGGAAAATCACAATGCCGATAACGCACACTATCACAATGACCGAGCCCAGCGCGGCCAGCGATAGAAAAATGTTTTTTTCTTGTTGATTGATTGCCATAACTGTAATTATTTTATTGATTTATTGAATTTTCGATTTTTGATTTTTGATTCGGACGCCACAATGTGACGTCCCTACAATTCCTAACTTCTAAATCCTCACTATTTTAATTGTCCTGTCGCTTGTCGCAGATAAACCAGCGCCATAATCTTGTCGATTTTCGCATCGATTTCTTCGGAATGGGCTTGCAGCCAGGCCGTTTGAGCCTCGAGCACGCTTGTCGATGCCAGATAGCCCTCTTTGAAACCGATGTTGGCCATTCTCAGGTTCTCTTCGGCATTTTCCATATTGCCCGATGCCAGTTCGAGCCGAGAGTCAGCCTCTTTGATACGCTGCTCATACTGAGTAACTTGCAGCGTTATCTTGTTGCGGGCCTCGTCCAATTGGTATTGAGCGATTCGAGCCTCGGCCTTGGCTTTGTTCACCTTGTTCATTCCCTCGCCGAAGTGGAAGAGCGGAATCCGCGCCACAACGCCCACGCTCAGCATATCGCCGAACTTGTTCTGAAAACCGTTCTGCGCCGACGGGTTGGTTAGCGTGTAACTGCCTAGCAATGCGACGGTTGGCAAGTAGTCGGCCCTGACAATCGACACCTTTTGGTTATACATTTCGGTGGCCAACTTCAGGCTTTTCAGTTCAACGCGGTTCTCGTCGATTTCCTCTTGCGTGTAGATAACCGTATCGGCTGGAACTGTCAGATTCTCATTGGTTTCGTCGGCCAGAATAATGTCGGTGTGGAGGTCCATTCCGCAGAGTTGGCAGAGCAGCATCTTCGAGAGAGCCAAGCCGTTGCGGGCTTTCAGCAGTTTCATCTCGGCATCGTTAAGTTTCACCTTTACAGAGAATTGGTCGGCTTGGGTAGCAAGACCTTCACCGCGCATCTTCTCAACATCGGTGTTCAACTTGCGAAGCAACTCTACATATTTCTCGGTGAGTTTCAACTTGTTGGCTATCGACACAATCTGCCAGTAGGCCTCGTCAACGCTCACAATCACCTTCTGGTCCTCGCCGCTCATCTGCGTTTCGGCTAACTCTTTGGCGTAGGCCGTCACCTTATTATATGCGCGGATTTTGCCACCAGCGTAGAGCGGTTCCTCAATGGTCAGCGCGCCCACATACACGTTGGCAATGTCCATTTCGAACTCGTTGGCAAGATTAGAGCCAATCTCGTTGAGGGCTGTGGCAATGTCGGTTTGCTGAAGCCGCTGCATCAGGTATTGCGAAGCCTGACTGTTTTGCAGGATTTGCAGGAATGTCGGGTCGGTCATCAGCCCTTGCACGTAGTTGGCCACAGAGGTAGCGGCCGTTCCGCCAAGGTTGGTCAGCGCAGCCGACTGGTCGTCGCTCAGCAGCGATATGTTCTCACTGTTGTGTAGATAAGCGCCTGTGGCAGAAACTTTTGGCAGATAGTTGGCAAAAGCCGCTTTCTTGTCGTACTCGGCGGCGCTCAATTTCTCGCGTGCGATTTTCGATTGCTGGTTGTTTTTTATTGCCATGTCGCGGCACTCTTGAAGAGTAAGTGCCGATTGGCCTAAAGCAATGTTTGTCAGGCAAATCAGCACAAGCGGTGTCAAAATTTTAACTCTTATATTCATATCTCGTTCTTATTTGCTGCAAAAATATGGTGGCCAATTCGGATAGTGGTTACGTATTTGTAGTAAGAATTGGTCAAAAGGTCGAAAAAAACGGCTTAAGAAATTAAAATATGAAATATTTGTGTTTTATTTGTCGAAAAAAAAGACAAAACGAGTGATACATAATAAGTATGAAGAATAAGGAAACTCACATTACGCCGTCAGTCATCACCAGCATGCTCACCTCGGGCACCAATATTTCAATTGGCGACGATTTTGTCGTTTCGCGGCAGCGGAACCTGAACAATGTTTCGATGTTCGGCCATCCGTTCCGTATAAATTGCTATATGGCAGTGTTTTGCAGCAGCGGCAGCATCTCGTGTATGCTGAATATGAACGAGTACACGCTCAGCAAAGGCATGCTGATGGTAATCACGCCAGGCAACATTGTCCGCATCACATCGCCCGATTGGGAGCAGGCTCTGAGCAACGCAAGTTTCACGTTCATAGCCGTTTCGGTCGATTACATCTCGAATGCGAGCGTCGATTTCAACTCGCTCTTCTCGGAAGCGATGGCACTGATGCAGAATCCGTGTATCAAAATAAAAGACAGTGAGTTACGTTTGCTGTCGGACTACATCGACCTAATCTACAAAATCACCAACTCAACGGCAAAATATGTCCGCGAGAGCGTGAGCGCCATAATGTCGTCGGTTTTCTATCAGTTTGCCAGTTATTTCGATGATTATCTGCGCGATGAGCATACCAGAACCGTGGCCGCCCCCGACAACTCGCGCCACCGCCGAATGTTTGAGGCGTTTATCAAACTCGTGAAAGACAATCACAACAGCGAGCGAATGGTTGGCTTTTATGCTGATAAACTGTGCGTTACGCCCAAATATCTGTCGAAAATTGTGCGTGAGGTTAGCGGCCGCTCGGCCCCAAAGTGGATTGACGGTTTTGTGATTATGTCGGCCAAATCAATGCTCAAATATTCCGATATGACTGTCAAGGAGATATCCATTGAACTCAATTTCCCCAACCAGTCGTTTTTCTCGAAATTCTTCAAGAGCCAGACGGGACTGACTCCGAATGAGTACAGGACGGAGTGAGTTTTTATGTTTCGCCCATTAAGTAGGTAAAAAACATTGTTTTCGCACTAAAATTTCACGTATATTTGTGTTTGTTAATTCAAATACTATTATGAAACACAAATCTTTAATCGCACTATTGCTTATTGCTGCGTTTGCCGGTTGCAAAAAAGATGACAATGAACCCGTTGTACCAGAAGAACCGAAAGAACAATACAATTGCATCTTCGATTCAAACATTTCTGATTTAACCAACGCCACTAATCCCACGTTCAATATATTTGTCGATAGTGTTCAGGTTGGTGTGTGGCCGGGCAATCGAATAGATAGTTTTTACATTGGCGTGTCTGCCAATTATGAAGGTTTAACTGACACAAAAGTTTATCTAAATCTGACACCGGGCGAACATTCCTATAAAGCCATTTTTTATAGCGGAAAAACAGCGTTGTATCCTGATTATACTATGGTGAAAGGTAGTTTTACCGTTCCCGACACTGGTTCGGTATCGGTTCTTCTCGACTATTATAAGATTGAAGCCGAAGAAGGAATAGAACCTTTTGTTTGCATTATCCCTTGGCAGGATTATACTGTCGATATATTTGATAAAGGTACAATATTGGTTACCGAAGGTTTTTCCGTATCCAAATTTTACGGAGACTGTAATGTTACCTTTTCCCTGTATTCTGAAAATGTTGATATAGAATACAATAGTGCGTATTATGCTGTCGACACAATTTACAATGCCGACAGCGTATATAAAGAGCCATTTTTGGTTCCATACACGTCCGCTTCATACATTAAGACTGATAGTATTGTGAAAATATATGACCATATTGAGCGAATCTACAAGGATGAGTCGGAGGTAGGATTGTTGTATTATTCAACAAATGCCGATTCAATGGCCGAAGGTCGCTATTTCATTAAAAAAGACAATTTTTACGTTTTGTTTTTTCGTGTCAGTTTTGATATAAATAAGTTACAGACAATTAGCGAGATATTATCAACAGCAACTGTGCGGCAATAATTTTGACAGAAAAAGACTTTTCAAAATAATTGAGTTGGTAACGGTTTGTTGCCAACTCAATTTGTTTATGCGCCACACAGCATATTGCCCCCACTCAACTTTCTCAACCTTCTCAACCTTCAAAACCAAAAAGAAACATTATTTTCGCACCAAAATTTCAAGGTTATGACTGAATATAAAAGATACACAATCACATCGGCTCTGCCTTACGCCAACGGGCCGGTGCACATCGGGCATTTGGCCGGGGTTTATGTGCCGGCCGACATCTACGCACGCTACCTGCGGGCTCGCGGGCGCGAGGTAATGTTCATCGGCGGAAGCGACGAGCACGGAGTGCCCGTTACCATCCGCGCGCAGAAAGAGGGCATCACGGTGCAGGAGGTGGTTGACCGCTACCACAATCTGATTAAAAAATCGTTTGAGGAGTTCGGCATCTCGTTCGACGTTTACAGCCGCACCACATCGGCCATCCACCATAAGTTTGCCGCCGATTTCTTCCGCAAACTCTACGACGACGGCCTGCTTGAGGAGAAGACCGAGGAGCAGTTCTGCGACGAGCAGACGGGCGAGTTCCTGACCGACCGCAACATTGTGGGCGAGTGCCCGCGCTGCCATTTCACGGGCGCTTACGGCGACCAATGCGAGAAGTGCGGCGCAACTCTTTCGCCCGACGAACTCATCAACCCAACCAACAAGAACCACCCTGGGCACGGCCTTGTGAAGCGCCCCACCAAAAACTGGTATCTGCCGCTGGGCAACTATCAGGAGTGGCTCAAAAAATGGATTATCGAGGGCCACAAGGAGTGGAAAACCAACGTGTACGGACAGTGCAAGTCGTGGTTGGATATGGATTTGCAGTCGCGGGCAATGACGCGCGACCTTGAATGGGGCATTCCCGTGCCAATCGAGGGCGTGAAGGGCAAGGTGCTCTACGTCTGGTTCGACGCGCCAATTGGCTATATATCAAACACAAAGGAACTCTGCGAAAGCCAACCCGAACGCTGGGGCAACTGGGAAAAGTGGTGGAAGGACAACGACACGCGGCTCATCCACTTCATCGGCAAGGACAACATTGTGTTCCACTGCATCATCTTCCCGTCAATGCTGAAGGCGCACGGCGGCTACATTCTGCCCGACAACGTGCCCGCCAACGAGTTCCTGAACCTTGAGGGCGACAAGATTTCGACTTCGAAGAACTGGGCCGTCTGGCTGAACGAGTATTTGGTGGATTTTCCTGGAAAACAGGACGTTCTGCGCTACGTGCTCACCGCCAACGCTCCTGAGACAAAGGATAACGACTTCACCTGGAAGGACTTCCAAGCCCGCAACAACAACGAGTTGGTGGCCATTCTGGGCAACTTTGTGAACCGCACCATTGTGCTTACGCAGAAATATTACGGCGGAAAGGCGCCCGTTGCTGCCGAACTCACTGATTACGACCGCGATACGCTCGCCGAACTGGCCGCAAGCAAGGCCCGCATTGAGGAGGCCATTGAGCAGTTCCGCTTCCGCGAAGCCCTGAAACTGGTAATGGACATTGCCCGTCTGGGTAACAAATATCTGGCCGAGACCGAGCCGTGGAAGGTTGTAAAAACCGACCCCGACCGCGTGCGCACCATAATGAACATCTGCCTGCAGATTGTTGCAAATCTGTCGGTTGCGTGCGACCCGTTTATGCCGTTCAGCGCTGAGAAAATGCGCAAGTTGCTCAACATTCCGCAACTGAACTGGGAGCATCTGGGTGCGCCAAATCTGATTGAGGACGGGCACCAAATTGGCGAGCCGTTCCTGCTGTTCGAGAAGATTGAAGATGAGCCGATTGACGCTCAAATCAAGCGCTTGGAAGACATCAAGAAGGCGAACGAGGCAGCCGAACTGGCCAACGCCCCCGCCGCCCCAATGAAGCCGCTCATCACCTACGACGACTTCAGCAAAATGGACATCCGCACAGCCACAATCCTTGAGGCGGAGCGCGTGCCAAAATCCGACAAACTAATGAAACTGCTGGTCGACACAGGAATCGACAAGCGCACTGTTGTGTCGGGCGTGGCAAAGCACTTCACCGCCGAAGAACTTATCGGCAAACGCGTCACCATTCTGGCCAACCTTGCCCCGCGCAAACTGATGGGCATCGAGAGCCACGGAATGATTCTGATGGCCGAAAACTTCGA
>JAEEGK010020067.1_pt1 | contig 14250 bp, 9 predicted proteins | sample 8958771 | NCBI WGS metagenome assembly JAEEGK01 (sample SAMN16246547, study PRJNA631951) | gut metagenome | biome: gut microbiome; feature: rumen; material: SC-attached | host: Bos | place: Iran: Karaj | collected 2018-10
GGCTATGGCGCGGGGGCGCACCTCTTCCCATTCCGAACAGAGAAGTTAAGCCCCGCCGCGACGATGATACTGCGGGAGACCGTGGGAAAGTAGTTCGCCGCCCACCCACAACGGAAAGCCCGTCAGCATACAGCTGGCGGGCTGTTCTGTTTTTAGTCGGTTAGGTTGTATGATGATTGTTTTTGGCCGTAGAAATGAAAAAAAACAACACTTTTTGTTGCTTTTTTTCCTTTTTCCCTTTATTTTTGAAGCCTCAAAAGTCGTTAAAACATGATCATGAAAGTTTACCATATTATTCACTAAAAACCTTACCGTTATGAAAAACAAAGTTTTACAATTGTTGATGCTCTTCTGCTTTGCCTGTTTTGGCATGGCAAGAGCTACAGTCGTTACGATTGGGACGGGTACCAACACCGGTCAAAACTCGTTGCCAGTTAAAACGGATTGGAATTACTTCCTGACCCAGCAGATTTTCACTGCCGATGAAGTGGGAATGAGCGGTGCCATTAACGCTATCTCCTTCAATTATACCAACAGTGCTGGAGCCTTTTCCATGTCTGATATCCAGGTGTATATGAAGCATGTCTCCACGACACAGTTCAACAGCAGTAGCGACATGGTTATGGTCGGTCCGAGCGACAAAGTGTTTGAAGGCACCTTCTCAGCTTCAGGGGCCGGCTGGGTGACCGTTAACCTTGATACCCCGTTCATCTACGACGGCAACAACAACCTGCTGATATGCTTTTACACCCCTGTTGCCAATTTCGTGGGTAGTTATGGCAATATGTTCTATTATACGAACACCTATACGAACACCGAAGAAAATATATATTCTAGTATGGCGTTATATTCCAGCAGTTACATTGACTTTACCAATATAGACTATGATTTTGTGGCTTGGGCTAATTATAATTTCCGCGCCAACATCCAAATCGACATCACCCCGATTATGTCCATTCCATTCACTGAGAACTTTACCACATCTTCCCCCCCCGGCAATTGGACCAGATACAGAGGTTGGCTGAACCATATCATGAATGGCACAGCTTCGTTAACCACGTACACGGGAGACCAAGGTTGGCGATTCGGTACCGCCAATGGCGTGTTTAATAACCATGCCCGAATCAACATTTGGAGCAATGTTATCAATTATTGGCTGCTCACACCTATAGTGGCCATGCAAAACAACTGCCAACTTACCTTCGAATTGGCTCTGACCAAGTACTATGGCACCTTGCAGCCCGCCGTTTCGGGAGAGCAGCCCGACGACCGATTCGTCGTCTTGGCCTCGACCGACTATGGCAGCACCTGGACCATCCTCCGCGAATGGAACAACACGGGCTCTTCCTACGTGTATGATAACATTCTTCCCGCGGGGGAAGATGTTGCCATCGACCTTTCCGCTTATCAAGGCACCAACCTCATGATTGCCTTCTATGGTGAGAGTAAGGTAGCAAACAATGGCGACAACAACTTGCATATAGATAATGTGAGCATCGATTATATCCCCACCTGCCAGAAACCCACCAACTTCCATGTGTCGGACATCGCCGAGCGTTCCGTTGTTCTCACTTGGGATGCTCCTGCCGACCAAAACCATTGGGAAGTGGGCTACAAGACCGATAGCGATCCGTATTATATGTGGTGGACGGAACCCATAGAGACCCCCTATCTGTTTAGTGGTCATCCCAACAATCCTCTGCAGCCTGAAACCCATTATACTGTAAAGATTCGTCCTATATGCGGTACCACATACGGAAGCTTTAGCAAAGAGATTGAGTTCACCACGCTTGAAGCCTGCCCAGTGCCCACCAATTTGACCATCACCAACGTTACGCCACATGGCGTTACAGCCGTATTCGAGCCAGGTTCACCGACGCAAACCCTTTGGTCCTTTAATTATACTACTACTAATGTGCCGCCCACCTATGCCAATGGTACAACATTTAGCCATACGATTAACTATCCGGAATATTGGGAGGCGTTCCAATCCAATACCCATTATTATCTTTGGGTTGGCATTAAATGTCCGGAGGATAATAATAACTACCATTGGGGAGAGCCTGCTGAATTCACTACGCCTGAGGCCTGCCCAGCGGTGGATGTGTCGCATGAGGTGGAAATTGAGGATGTACAACCCCATTCTGTATCTTTGAGCTGGGAGGCTTACCAAGGCATGGCTACCCAATGGCAGGTGTATCACAACCTACATCCATATCTACCCAACGACGAAAACTATATCAATGAAGTTGCAGTAGTGACCGATGAACCATACGTCACCATCGATGGCTTGCTCGGCGACTACGACTACCACTTCTGGATCCGCAGCTATTGCGGCGAATGGCATAATGAGCCCGAATGGAGCAGCTGGAGCGACATGATCACCGTCCACACCTTGGTGTCGTGCCCGGCGCCCACCAACTTGGTAGCCCGCACTACAGCCAACTCCGCCACCATCACTTGGACACCTGGCCAACCTGACCAGCACTTATGGACCGTGGAAATCAAGAGCGAAGATTGGGGCGACTATCCGCCTGAATTCGAAGTGGACGTGCCTTACATCACCTTCGATGAAGAATTCCTTGACGGAATGATTGACGATGGCGATTGTTACGAAAAGAGTTTCACTGTCTCCGTTCGTGCCGAATGCGGCGGGGAAGACGGCTCAAGCGAATATGCAGAACTTGAATTCATCGTCACCGACAGACAATTCTTCACCGTGTATGACGGAGAAGATGTCAACAACCGCATCCCTGCTTATATCTTCTTTTTCGACGACTTTACGAAAAGCCAGTTCGTCATCCCCGCCGAGGACTTGACGGAGATGATTGGCACGCCCATCAGCAGCATGACATTCTACACCGAAGACCTTGATACGTATGATTACACTACTCTAAGTCCTGCAAATGTTTTCTTGCTTGAAGTGGATTACACCGAGATTAGCGAATTTGAACCGAGCGGTCAGAACGTTTACACTGGCTATTTCCATATCGAAAAAAGAAATGGGCATTATGAGCTCACAATCAACTTCAGCACGCCCTACATCTACCAAGGCGGCAACCTTTTGGTGGGCGTAGAGAACACCGTTGACAACGGATACAAGAACATTTACTTCTATGGCCAAACGGTCAACGGGACCTCCATTTCTGGCTCAAATGGCAGCAGCACGGGAACCATCCCCGCCGAACAGCAAAACTTCATCCCCAAGACCACCTTTGGATTCCTTCCCACTTGTGAGCCGAAGAGCTTGCCCTACAGCTATGGCTTTGAAGACGACTCTGAACTCGACTGCTGGACGATGCTGGATTGCTATTACGCTTCAGGTATCAGCAGCAATGCCCATTACGAAGGCGGTTATGGCTTCGAGTTCCATTGGAATACCACCCCTCCACAATACCTCATCTCACCTCAGTTTGAGGGAACCACGGGCATGAACGTGTCGTTCTACTACAAGAATTATTCTGACACCTATCCCGAGACTTTCCAAGTGGGTTACTCCACAACTACAAAATCGCCCAATGCCTTCATTTGGGGCGATGAGGTGACCGCCTATGGCCAAACTTGGCATCTTTATGAAGCATTCTACCCCATAGGTACCAAATATGTCGCCGTCAAACTCACTTCAAACGACATGTATTTTCTTTATCTCGATAACTTCAACTTCGAACCTGCCCTTTGTATGGATGAAGACCAGTGTGAGCTCACCTTCACACTCCACGATAGCTGGGGTGATGGTTGGAACGGCGCGGCCATCAATGTGAGGGATGTCGCGACTAACGAGCTTTTGGCCTCAGTGTCGGCACCAAGCCATGGCGGTGGCAACCATGCCTCCATCGACTACTATTCACTCTTCGCTTGCGACGGTCGCGAACTCCGTTTCGAATGGGAGAGTGGCGAATATGATAGTGAATGTGGATATTCTATCGCCGACCTCAATGGAAACATTGTCTTATCTGGTGGTTCAAGTGAGTTGAGTGAACCATTCTATTACACGACGAACTGCACGAAACAGTACATCTTCATTGTCAACGGCAACTGGAACAATGGCGGCAACTGGAATTACGCCGAAGTGCCCGATGAAGGCAGCGACGTCATCATCCGCGCCGATGCCGTCATTCCTGCAGGTTATACTGCATATGCTTATGATGTTGTCCTTGATGGTGGCAGCATCACCATTGAAGATGGCGGCCAACTCTGGCATCGTACGAATGGCCTTGAGGTCACCATGAAGAAAAACATCGTAGGTTACGGCGATACGAACAACCAGAACCACTATTACCTGCTGGCCCACCCATTCAATGAGAACATACCTGTACCTGAAGAAATGAAAGCTTCAGGCTGCGACCTGTATAAGTTCAACGAATTAGAACCGGAAGCCGAATGGCGCAACAACAGGCAAGAACCTATCAACGAGCTACGACAGCTTTCTGGCTATCTTTTTGCCAGCCCCATTGATATGGAGCTGTCGTTCACGGGCAGCACAATGAAATCAGGTTCTTATTATCTCCCCGAAGTGGAGTATTATGAGGATCCAAACAGCAACTTCAACGGATGGGCTCTCTGGGGTAATTTCCTCACCTGCAACATTTATGTCTACACCAAAGACGATGAAGGTGAATATGTACCGATGGATGTCATGGTTTACAACGAAGCGGGTGAAAAGGTGATGCTGTCGGCTGGCCCCATCCCACCGATGAGCGCTTACTTCCTAAAGCTGACGCAGTCGATGACGGTTTATTTCCATTACTATCGTGTCAAACCAGAAGGAGTCATCAATAGCCTTTTTACCGTGAATAGCAATGGCGACCAAGTGCGGTTCTCGCAAGGCAACCTGCAATACATCGGTAGTGCCAGCACGCCTTACTGGAAGTTTGCCGACAACCAGTGGGAGATCCTTGGCGACAATGGCCAAGGCAATACGAGCCAAAACGTCGATCGCGACCTCTTTGGTTGGGGCACGAGTGGCTACAATCACGGTTCCGTTTGTTACCAACCTTGGAGCACGAGTGAAGTTTATGCAGACTATAGGCCCTATGGTAGTACTACTACCAATCTCTATGACGAGACAGGAAAAGCCGAATGGGGCTACAACGCCATCAGCAACGGCGGCAATACGGAGCATCTCGGTTGGCGCACAATGACTCGGTCAGAGTGGGGCTATGTCTTCAACCAACGGACAACGCCCTCAGGCATTCGTTATGCCAAGGCCATTGTGAACGGCGTGAAAGGCATGGTCTTGCTTCCCGATGATTGGAATGCCAGTTATTATAGCCTAAACGCTACAAACACGCCCGATGTCAATTTCACTAGCAACACGATATCTGCTTCACAATGGAGCATTTTGGAGGAGCATGGTGCAGTCTTCCTCCCCGAATCGGGCTGGCGTTCTGGCACTGACTTAAACAATTTAACCAGTTACGGTACCTACTGGTCATCGCAAGAAGGCAACAATACCCATGCAGGTTGCATCAACTTCAATGATACTTACTTTAGCCCAACGGATACTGGTGAGAGGTTTAAAGGTTTTAGCGTACGCCTTGTGTTTCCTACAAGATAGTAGGTATAAAGGCCATAACGGACGCCTTGTTATACCTGTTTGAAATGATTTTTGAATAGTCTTAAAACTAAATGTGAAAAGCCAACCATTTTCCAACCGAAAATGGTTGGCTTTGTTTTTTTTCCTATCTTTGCCCGTTTTTACAAGACAAAAATCCATTCCTATGATAGACATCAAGTTTTTAGTCAAGAACCCCGACGTGGTCAGGGAAAACATCAAGAAGAAATACCAGGATAACAAACTGCCTCTCGTCGATGAGGCCATCAACTTGTACACCCAATATTGCGACTGCCAGCAACGTGCCGACGATCTTCGCTCGCAGCGCAACTCCATCTCCAAAGAGATTGGCATTCTCTTCAAAAACAAAGAAGTAGAGAAGGCTAACGAAATGAAAAAACTCGTTGAAGCCAATGCCCAGGAACTTGAACAACTCGGCAAGCAGCAGACCTCACTGATGGAACAACTGACCAAGGTGATGTATTCCATCCCCAACATCATCGCGCCTGAAGTGCCGATAGGGAAGGACGACACCTTCAATGTAGAGAAGGAACGATTTGGCGAGCCTGTGGTGCCCGATTTCGAGGTGCCTTACCATGCCGACATCATGGCCAAGTTCAACGGCCTTGACCTTGACTCCGCCCATCGTGTGGCTGGCAACGGCTTCTATTATCTCATGGGTGACATCGCCCGTCTGCATTCCGCAGTCATCACCTACGCTCGCGACTTTATGATCGACCGTGGCTTCACCTATTGCATCCCGCCTTTCATGGTGCGTAGCGAGATTGTCTCCGGTGTGATGAGTTTCGCTGAGATGGATGCCATGATGTATAAGATCGAAGGTGAAGACCTTTATCTCATCGGCACCAGCGAGCACTCGATGATCGGTAAGTTCATCGACCAGATTGTGCCTGAAGAGAACCTGCCGCTCACGCTGACGAGCTATTCGCCCTGCTTCCGCAAGGAGAAAGGTGCCCACGGCATCGAGGAACGCGGTGTCTACCGCATCCACCAGTTCGAGAAACAGGAGATGGTGGTGCTCTGCAAACAAGAAGACGCTGACTACTGGTACGAGCAAATGTGGAAGAACACGGTGGACCTGTTCCGCTCGATGGACATCCCCGTGCGTACATTGGAGTGCTGCTCTGGTGACTTGGCTGACTTGAAGGTGAAGTCCTTGGATGTTGAGGCATGGTCACCGCGCCAAAAGAAGTATTTCGAGGTGGGCAGCTGCTCTTACCTTGGCGATGCACAAGCCCGTAGGCTGAAAATCAGAATCAAGGGAAAGAACGGCAACTATTTTGCCCATACCTTGAACAATACGGTGGTCGCCCCGCCGCGCATGTTGATTGCTTTCCTGGAGAACAACCTCCGCGCCGACGGCTCCGTGGCCATCCCGAAGGCATTGCAACCCTACATGGGCGGGAAAACTGAAATTCGATAATGACTTGTGACAATGACTATGACCGCTTCAATCGTATGTGAAAGCGGTCATTGTCATAGTCACTGGTCATAGTAAAAAAAGAAAACTATGGATATATCCGTTGTAGTTCCGCTGCTGAATGAGGCCGAGTCGCTGCCCGAACTCGAGGCATGGATTCGTCGCGTGATGGACGAGCACGGCTTCACCTACGAAATCGTCTTCGTTGACGATGGCTCCACTGATAACTCTTGGGCCGTCATACAACGTCTTTCAGAGGTCAACCCGAATGTAAAGGCCCTGCGTTTCAGACGCAACTATGGTAAGTCGCCCGCCCTGAACGAAGGCTTTAAGGTGGTGAAGGGTGATGTGGTCATCACTATGGATGCCGACCTCCAAGACAGTCCCGATGAAATCCCCGAACTCTACAAGATGATCAAGGAAGAGGGCTACGACCTCGTTTCAGGCTGGAAGAAGGTGCGTTATGATTCCAAGATTGCCAAAAACATCCCTTCCAAATTCTTCAATTGGACCACGCGCAGGATGTCGGGCATCAAGCTTCACGACTTCAACTGTGGCCTGAAGGCTTACCGCAACGAAGTGGTTAAGAATATCCAGGTCTACGGTGAGATGCACCGTTATATCCCTGTCATTGCCAAAATGAATGGATTCAGCCACATAGGGGAGAAGGTGGTTCACCATCAGAAGCGGAAATACGGCAGCAGTAAGTTCGGCATGAGTCGGTTCATACGTGGTTACCTCGACCTGCTGACCATTAATTTCATCTCAAAGTTCAGCAACCGCCCGATGCATTTCTTTGGCATGTTGGGCTCGATTACCTTCCTTGCGGGCTTTGTCATCGCGGTGTATCTGGCATGCTCACGCCTGTTCTTCCATGTCTATGGCATGACGCGCAGGCCCTTGTTCTATTTTGCACTCTTGGCCATCGTCTTGGGCGTTCAGCTCTTCTCGACGGGTTTCTTGGCCGAGATGATTACTTCCACACAACGTAACAAAAGGGTGTATTCCATCTCGGAACGCATCAACGCATAAAAAGGGATTGCAAATCCGACCGTACTATAGCAATAAAGCCACCGTAAGGTGGCTTTATTTGATTAAGATTTTTGTGAGATTTGTTTCTAAAAACAAGAAGAATTATTCTTTTCAATATAATTCGTCGAAGCCGCCGTCAATGCTTTCGTCGAAGCTGTCGCCAAACTCATCGTTGAATTCTTCTTCGTCGAACTCGTCTTCAAACTCGTCAAAGGGCGAATCGTCGGCAAAGTCGTTGTTTTCCCAGTCGAAATCACGTTCCAGCCTCGATTCGTCGAACTCGTCTTCTTCATCGTGACCGCTAATAAAGCTGTCGATTTCGTCATCACTCATCTTATCGAAATTGACGTCGAGTAAGTCGGAGTCGTTGATAGCGCGGTTCATCGACTTCAGCTCACGCATCACGGAAGGGGAGACGTAAAACTCGTCGATGTTTTCCTCGCAGTATTTCAAGTATTTAGGGTCTTTTTCATACACTTCAGCAATGGTCATGCCCTCGTATTTACCGAAGGTGAAAACTGAATCAATGTCATAGAATTTCATATTATGTCCTTTCTTTTTTGTTCTTTCAATAGTGTTCTTTCATTCCGCAAATATCATGCATTTTTCCTTTGTTTGCAACAAAATATTACTTTTTGAATGCAAAAAACACGGCAAGGACGATGAAGATGAATGAAATGATATGGTTCCAACGGAAAGTTTCCGTCTTGAACACTGTGATCACGATGATGGTGAAGACGGTCAGCGAAACGGCTTCTTGGATGACTTTCAATTGAATAAGGTTGAAAGGGCCTCCGTTTTGCATCGCACCGATGCGGTTGGCAGGAATCATGAAGGAATACTCGAACAAGGCGATGCCCCACGACATCAGGATGACCAAAAAAAGCGGCCAGTCTTTCGATGAGGGGACGATTTCGAGCAGTTTCAGCTGTCCGTACCAGGCAAAAGTCATGAAGATATTGGAGACGATGAGTAAAAGGATGGTGTAGAGGCCTTTCATTGGATAGTGTTTTTAACGGGCTGCAAAAGTACGGGAATTTCTTTCAAGTCCGACATTTATTCCTATTTTTGCACAACCAAATTTTGAACATCATGAATGCAACCATCATACTTGCCGTTTTTGTTTTGTACACCATCCTTTTGTTTGTGATTTCGCACTTTACGGCACGGAAGTCCGACAACAATGCATTTTTTCGTGGCAACAAAAACTCGCCTTGGTTTGTGGTGGCCTACGGCATGATTGGCGCCTCTTTGTCGGGCGTGACTTTCATGTCGGTGCCAGGTGGCGTGTATACGGGGCAGTTTACCTATATGCCCTTGGTTTTTGGCTATGTGCTTGGCTATGCAGCAATTGCGCTTGTGCTGTTGCCGCTATACTACCGGCTTAACCTGACTTCCATTTACACCTATTTAAATATGCGTTTCGGGCCAAGGTCGGAAAAGACGGGCGCGGCATTTTTCATCTTGTCGCGGTTGTTGGGCTCCGCTTTACGCATGTATCTTGTTGTCTTTGTGCTGTATGAGTTCGTCTTCAAGGATTGGGGCATACCTTTTTGGGTGCCGGCGGTCATCTTCATTGCCATTATCTTGCTCTATACCTTCAAAGGTGGTATCAAGACCGTGGTTTGGACCGATACCTTGCAGACGACATTTTTGCTGCTTGCTGCCTTTTTGACGGCTTTCTTCATTTTGCGAAACCTCCACATTTCGTTGGGCGACTTGCTGAAATCTGCCTCGGCAAAAGGCTATACCAAGATGTTTGAGACCGACTGGACACACAATAAGTTCTGGGTGAAGCAGCTGTTGAGTGGTATGTTCATCACCATCACTATGACGGGCCTCGATCAAGATATGATGCAAAAGAACTTGACTTGCAGGAATTTGCGTGATGCCCAAAAGAATGTGATGACTTCAAGCCTGTTGTTTGTGGTGGTCAATGCCTTGTTCCTCTGCTTGGGTGCGGCATTGATTTATTACGCACAAGCAACTGGGTTCCAACTACCTGTCAATGAAGCGGGTGTAGTGGTTAACGACAAGATTTTCCCCTCTGTGGCGTTCTCGTTGAGCAAGTTTACGGCTGTCGTATTTGTCATTGGCCTCGTTGCAGCTGGGTATTCCAGTGCCGACGGCACTTTGACGGCGTTGACGACTACCTTCTGCTTCGATTTCATGCATTTCGACAAGAAACAACTGACCGAAGAGCAAATCACGCAACGACGCAAATGGATTCACGTGGCCTTTGCCATGCTTTACTTGTTGGTTATCATTGCGTTCCGACCTTTCCATAACGAGTCGTTGATTGACAAGGTGTTCGACATTGCTGGTTACACCTACGGGCCGCTGCTGGGCTTATACTCTTTTGGGTTGTTCGTCAAAAACAGAAAAGTCATCGACAAGGCCGTCCCCTTTATTGCCATTGCGTCGCCCATCATCAGTTACTTCTTGAAAATGTATTCCCCTCAATTGCTCTTTGGCTATAAGATAGGCTTTGAGATATTGATTATCAATGGATTGTTGACATTCTTAGCTTTGCTCGCTTTCAGCAAAAGGGAAAAAACAGCGTAAAAAAGCTGTAGTTGTCGGAAATTGTGTATTTTTGAAGCATTAAATCAAATCACATCATTATGAATAGATTAGTTACAAAGTTTGCGCTTTCTCTGTTGGCTTTGACCCTGATGGGCGGTCAACTTCGTGCGCAGTTTACCACTACATTTGCCAAGAATGTGAACCCTGGGCAGCAAAACGGCTTGTATTATTCGTTGCCGCAGACGGTTCTGAAGTTGGATTTCATCATTCAGGAGACCAATTTGGTTAAGGGTCCGCTTAAGGATTATGCGTCCAATTACTTGGAAATGGAAGACTATGTGGAATACGAAACCACTGAGTATAATCTTCTTGACGTGAAAATGTCGACGGTCGCCAACCCTGACCCCAATGCCTTGTTTTTTGTTAATTTTACGAGTGTGAGAGGTGGCAGCGGAATAGAGTTTGACCTGATGCCTGACGGAATCATCCGCAGTGTTGGTATAGGCGGTTTAACCGATGGTGCGTTAGAAAAGCCTTTAGCCTGTAACGAATCTTCAACTTGTTGCCACGAATCAGCTGGAAGCGATGAGGACTTTATTGGGCTGATTTCGGCAGGAAAGACCAATGCCCAGTTGGCCAAGGAGATTGCCGACAAGATCGAGTCGATTCGCAAGGCTAAGTTCTATCTGATTTCCGGTGACGTCGAGATGGCCTCCAATCCTGAGACTTTTAATGCCATGTATCAGAAACTGGATGAGATGGAGAAGGAATATACGAGCCTACTTGTGGGCAAGCGTGTTTCAAAAAAAGTGGTGAAGACGGTGTATGTGATTCCAAATAAGGAAGTTACCACACAGACTATTGCCAAGTTTTCTGAAAAAGACGGTCTGACAGTTGGCACTAGTGGTTCGGGTGACATGATTTCAGTTCAGACCCTTTCGCTGAATACTACGGCAGCCATCAATGCGCCAAGCCAGTCGGCCATTGAGTCGATGACGTATGAAAACAAGGTGTTTTATCGCGTTCCCGAAGTGGTCAATGTGAAAGTGTTGGTTGGTGGGGAGACGATGCTCGAAGACAGGTTGATGGTCAATCAGTTGGGCGCAGTGCTTATGGCACCGATAGCCAATTCCAAGTTGTTGTTTGACACGGAGACCGGTCAGATAGTCAACCTAAAGATGCAATAAGGGAAGGGCACCGCGAGGTGCCTTTCTTGTTATAGGGCTTCTTTGATTTTCACCAATTGCTTCAGCAGGTTCTCGGCCAGGTCGAGACGTAGCATGTTGGCACCGTCGGATTTGGCTTTGGCTGGGTCAGGATGGGTTTCCATGAAGATACCGTCGGCACCTGCCGCAATGCCCGCCTTGGCGATAAGGCCGATGAGTTCGGGCTTCCCACCTGTCACGCCGCTGCTTTGGTTAGGCTGTTGAAGCGAATGGGTCACATCCAGGATGACAGGCACGTCAAATTGTTGCATGGCAGCGATATTGCGATAATCCACCACCAAGTCTTGGTAGCCGAACATGGAGCCGCGTTCGGTCAACATCACCTTGTCGTTGCCCGATTGCCGAACTTTTTCAACGGCAAAGCCCATGGCTTCGCCCGATAGGAATTGTCCCTTCTTGATGTTAACGGTCTTGCCCGTCTTTGCAGCGGCCACAAGTAGGTCGGTTTGGCGGCAAAGGAAGGCTGGAATTTGAAGGATGTCAACGTATTCGGCTGCCATGGCGGCTTCCTCGGCGGCATGGATATCAGTCACCACATGGAGTTCAAATTCCTTTTTGATTCTTTGCAAAACTTTCAAGGCTTTTTCATCGCCAATGCCTGTGAATGAGTCCAATCTTGAACGGTTTGCCTTGCGGTACGAGCCTTTGAAAACAAGCGGAATGTCAAGTATTTGACAGATGTTTTTCAAGGTCTCGGCGATGAAAAGGGGAGAGGTCTCGTCCTCAATCACGCAAGGACCGGCCAAGAGGAAGAAACGGTCGGGACGCATGCCTTTCAGGAAGTCGAATTTTGTGGTGTCCATAGTGGATATTTTTTGCAAAAGTAGTAATTAATTCGGAATGCTGAATGATGAATGATGAATGTCGCAATGCGACGCTGGGCTATGCCCATTCCGCATTCATAATTCCGCATTCAGCATTTTTTAAAACGTGGATGATAGCTCGTTAGTGTGTCGCGAAGTAACTCGTCAGAGATATGCGTGTAGATTTCCGTCGTGCTCACGCTGGCGTGGCCGAGCATTTGTTGTACGGCAAGCAAGTTGGCACCGCCTTCGAGTAGATGCGTTGCGAAGCTATGTCTAAAAGTGTGCGGACTAATAACTTTTTTAATGTCGTTCTTTTCAGCTAGCTCCTTCACGATCAGGAAAACCATTTGTCGTGTGAGTCCTGTCCCACGGCTGTTGAGGAAAACAGTGTCGGTGAATTTGGGCTTGGGCGTGATATGCCGCCTAGCGCCTTCGATGTATTGGTAGAGGATTTTCAAGCTGCTGTCTCCAATGGGAACCAATCTTTCCTTGCTTCCCTTGCCAAAGATGCGCAAGAAGCCATCCTCTTTGTATATGTCGCTGATTTGTAGGCCGATGAGTTCGGAAACGCGCAGGCCACAGCCGTAAAGCACTTCAATCATGGCTTTGTTGCGGTGACCAGTGGGTTGACTGAGATCGATGCTGTCGATCATCTTCTGGATTTCCTCGTAGGAGAGCACCTCGGGGAGATGACGGCCCATGGAAGGAGAGGGAATAAGTAAAGTAGGGTCGGTCTCAGTCAGGTTTTCTTGGGTCAAGTAGCGCCAAAACGACTTCAGCCCCGACAGGATGCGGGCTTGAGAAGTGGCACCGATGTTCAAGTCGTACAAATAAGCGAAGAAGTTATCGATGGTTTCTTGCGTGATGGCGTTGATGTCTGTAGAAACCTTCTCTGCTTCAAGATACTGCAAAAACAAATGTACATCATGGCAATAGGCCTCCACGCTGTTCTCTGACAGCGAAAGCTCCAGCCGCAGGTAGTCGGCGAAGTGTTTGATGAGGTTGGGGCTGATATTGACAGGTGTTTTGTCCATCGGTTTGTTTTTGCAAAAGTACGTTTTTTTCTTCCTGTGGAGTTGTTTTTTCCTACCTTTGCCCCAAACTAACTTTTAAATCTTATCAAAACATGAAAAACACCAAATCAAATCTATTTTTTTCGGCAGTATTGACATTCTTGATGCTTGCTGGCTGCTCGAACAACCAAGAAAACAACAATGAAACGACTGCTACCAATGTGGTTTCCTTCGATGAGGTATTGGCAACCCGCAGAAGCATCCGCAGCTACGATGCCACCAAGACCATCAGCGAGGCCGAGGTGCGCGAGCTGCTCATTGCGACGCAAGAGGCTCCATCATGGGCCAACCAACAACCTTCTAAATACTATGTGGCCATGAGTCCTGAGAAAGTCGAAGCGGTGGCGAATCTCGTGGGTGAGCGCAACAAGCAGAACATCGCTGGTGCTCCAGTGCTGATTGTCTCCACTTACGAGAGAGGCAAGTCGGGCTTCTTCCGTGGCGAACAGACCAACGAAGTGGGCGATGGTTGGGGTGCCTACGACAACGGCCTCAGCAATGCCTATTTCATCCTGAAGGCCCGCGCCAAAGGCTTCGACACGCTCATCATGGGCATGCGTGATTCCGATGCCCTGCGAACCCTGTTTAACAT
>JAEEGK010020068.1_pt1 | contig 14250 bp, 10 predicted proteins | sample 8958771 | NCBI WGS metagenome assembly JAEEGK01 (sample SAMN16246547, study PRJNA631951) | gut metagenome | biome: gut microbiome; feature: rumen; material: SC-attached | host: Bos | place: Iran: Karaj | collected 2018-10
AATTTTTTATTATTTTTAGTAAAATTTTATTTTTTAATTTTTTTTAATTCAATTCTAACATCATTTTCGTTATTCTCAATAATCTTTTTTAAAATAGGAACCAAATCAAAAAGTGTAGAATCGTTTTTATTATCCCCATTAAAACTTTTAATAAATATACCATTTTCTTTTTGTAATTGAAAACTCTGTGGCATATTATCAATAATAATTACTTTAGATAAATCTCTTCCTAACTTACTTAAATCTTTAACAAAAACATTATCCATAATAGTAGTATGTTGTCTATATAAAATCTTATCAAAAAAAACCTTTTTTTTATCAATAATTTTTAAAATTGGATCTGCATATTCACTTGTTCCTGCAGTGAAAATAATCATTTCAAAAATTTTTCTCATTTCATTTAAAAAATTATATAAATTTGGTCTTGGTCTTAAAATTCCTCTTCCTTTTTCATCTAATTTATAATTTATTAAAGTGTCATCTAAATCTAAAACTAATGTAAAATTTTTTCCATCTGGTAATTTTTTATCTAAATATGGTATTGTTATTTTTTTTTGATCTGATATTGTATCATTTATTATATATAATAATGAATCTCCTTTTTTAGAATAATCTAAATTAATTTTTTTTATAAAGTATTCATTTAATGTATTTATTGATATTGAATTTATTTTTTGAAAATAATTATTTAATGATGCTGTATTTATTTTATTTCTACTATTTTGATTTTGCTTTAAAATATTACTTATTAAAGAATAAATATTATTATTACCTATTTTTAATTGTGAAATATTTTCATTTTTATTTTTAATTTTCTTCTTTAATTTCGAACTAATAATATTTAATAATTTATTAATCCAAATATTTGTATTTGTTTTAATATTTATAGAAGATAAAATATAATTACATACGATTAAATAATTTTGATAAATTTCATTAATTAAATTTTTTAATAAATTAAATATTGAATGTGTAATTGATGAATCTCTTAAAATTTCATATATTAAAATAATTGACAATAATTCTAATATTATTGTCTCATGTGCTATTTGAAATTCATAATTATTTATTTCCTTATTAAAAAAATTTTCAAATTTTCCACAAAATGAAGTATAAGAATAAAAATTCCACCATTCAATACATAAAGAAGGATGTGGACTTTCATTTTCAAAACTATTAACAATATTAAATATTTTCTCTTCTAAAACTATTAAATCTTCTAATTGAATTATTGTACTTGTTTTTTCTATTATTTTATTATCATTTAATTTTTTTTTTACAGATAAATTTTTTTCTGTAACTGTATTAGATTTATTAATACGAATTTTATCTTCATCATCTTCTTTTTCTTTTTGTACTAAATTCCTCTTATTATAAATTATTGATTTTAATCCAAAAGAATTATTTGCATTATAAACTTTACTTGTATTTGAACTATTATTAGTAGATTCATATTTTGAATTTTCATCTAATTTATCTTTAGAATTACATTTATTAAAATTTGGACTATTATTTTTTATATTATTTAAATAAGTTATACTTCTTAAAAATGAATTTTTTGGTTTTTTATTTTTAATATTAATATTAATATTATCTTTGACTGACATTGAAGAATAAGAAGAAAGATTACTAATTGTAGGAACATGATTTGGAATACTTTCTTTATTTTTATCATCAAATTTATCGATATCAAAATGAATATTTTTACTTATTTTATTATTATCATTTAACTCATTAATAAAATTATAATTTTCCATTGTAGAATTATTATTATTATTATTTGTTGAATTTATTGAAATTGATCTATTTACATTATATGTCATAGAAGAAGGCATTGTTTTATTAATTAAATTTAATTCACTATTCATTGAATTATCTTTTTTTCCTAAATGTGTAATTAAATAAGACATATTTTTTGCTTTAATTGAATCATTATTAGAAAAAGAATCTGATAAAATTTCATTCTTTTGATATAAATGTCTATTAGATTTTAAATAAAGTTTACTTTGTATTGAATCATTTGAATTTGAAAAATTAGAATTTTCATCTTTTTTATGATTACTATTATAAATTTTAACATTATCTTCATATGCACATATTAAATTTTTAATTTGCTTTTTTTCATTTTCATATTCCCTGGAAATTTCATTTGAATTTGATTCTTGTTTTAATATATTTGCCATCATTGCATTTAATGATCTACTTCTTTCTTTATTTGGTAAAATATTTGAATATATTAAATTAGAATTTTTCATTTGATTTTTTATTGAATTTCCTTTTGTCAAACAATGATTTATTAATAATTTACTTTTTGTCATTTTCTTTGCAAAAGAAAGAAATTGAGTTTTATCCAGGGTTAATATTCCTGAAGACATTTATATTAATTTATTTTTATTTCATATAAATTTAAAATTAAATTATAGAGAAAGAAGTATAAATAAAATAAAAAAATATATAATTTATTTTATTTTATATCAAAAAGTCTTTAAATAAAAAATGTGTAAACATATTTACAAAAAAACACGGAAAAAAGATGTATCTTATTGTAATATATGTGGGAGTCTTTCATATAAAAATTATCCTTCATTATCATTTCAAATTAATAATAATTATGAATTTGGATTTGATCCTTTTCTTTTGAAATTTAAACATTCAAAAAAAACAATTGATTATTCAAATAATTTAATTATTCAATATATTTCAATTAGATATATTGCAATAAATAATATCAAAAAATTATCACTTTTATTCTCTATTTCTAAAACTTTAATACATAAAGCAATTAATTAATTAGATCAAATTTATTTAAATGATCCTACAATTTCTCTTGATTTAATAGAAAAAATATCATTTGTCTGTTTATTATTATCAGTTCAATTTAATGAATGTTGTAAGAAAAATTCTCAAATTAATTTCAAAGATTTTATTCATTTATTATCATCAAAAATTAATAATTTAAATGAAATTGAAATATTATGTTTAAAAACGCTGAATTATGAAGTTGGTATCTATTCAAGTTATGATTATATAAATTTATTTTTTTCTCTTGGATTAATTTTTATAAATGATGTTAATAATAATCACAATAATTATGATTCAAATATAATAAATATGTACTTTAAATGTATAGATATTTTAGAAGTAATTATTGATGATTATAGATCTTTAGAGTTTACTCAATATAATATAGCAATTTCAATCATAGCAATGGTTGTTTCAGAATCAAAATTTTTTTCTATTGACATATTTAAAACTATTTATGGTATTAATTTATTAAAAGAAAAATATATAAAATGTCTATTTATTTTAAAATCATTATATTTAAATAATTATTATTTTAATAAAAGAATTGATTTTTATAATAGAATAAATATTAATTCAATTGATTCTGAATCCACATATGATAATTCAGTGTCTGAATGAATTCTATATATAAATATATTTAAGATTCACCAATATTGTATTGTTAATCAAATTTTTATATTGTTATTCAACATTAGTATATTTGTTCTTTATATGTATATTTAAACTATTAATTTAATGATTATAAGATTAATTTCCAAGAATATATTATTATTATATTTAATAAAACAAAAAAATTTAATTTATAAAAACCATTAAATTATTTTTTATAATTCCAAAAATCATAATTAAGAATATAATATTTTTAATAAAATTTAATTATCAATTCAACAAAAATAAATATGAATATAAATATAATTAAATAATATATTATTAATTTTATATCAATTAACTCACATAAAAAACTAATAACTCAATATTATAATTTATTTATATTTACCTAAATATTTAATAATTTCTTGTTGCCATTTATATTGTTCATTAGGCATCATAGATAAAATAACACTAATCATCATATCCATTTTCATATTAACTTCAGATAAAAAAACTTCTTTAGTTTCTTTTTCAGAAATTTCTTCTAAATATATTCCCATAACAATAAATTCAGCTCTAACTCTTTTATCAGTAATAGGACATTCATCTCTATCAATACTATAATTTAAAATTAAACAAGCTTTATTATTTCCACCATAATTTCTATATAATCTTTTAACTTGAACAAATTCTCTATCAGTATAAATTAAAGGCATTTTCAAATGTAAATAAGAATATTCAATTTCAATATCATTTTCTATTTTTTTTTCTAAAATTTTACCTTTTTTATACATTGGTTCAATTTTTTTTCTTTCCTCAAAATCATTTAAGAATCTTACTACTTTTTCAAAAGGAAATTTTAATATATTATAAGTTTTAACTATTCCAATTTTTCTTTGTTTACCTTCATCTTCAATAAAAACTTTTTTTAAATATACATTTATTCCTTTTTTTGATACTGAATGTTCCCAACCAAATTCATTATTTTTTGATACTTCTTCATTTATTAAATTTACTAATAAATATTCTTTTTCATTGTCAGTTGAGTAATTTAATGGTAATTTAATTGTACTATTATTATTTGTTATTATTTTATATTTTTTTCTGAATTGAGAATTTGTTTTTAAACTTTTGTATTTTGAAGTATATTTTGAAAATGTACTTTCCTTTGTTTCTTCTCTAATAATTGATAAAGTTGGTTTTAAATGTGCTGCTAATTCTAAAGAATTATTAAATTGATCTTTATTATTATCTGTCGGAAATGCATATAAAAAAACAAAAGTGTAATCATCCTTACTATATTCTTCTTTTTTCTTTTTATCTCCCCTTAATTCATATTTTATTTTTTTTGGAATTTTAAATATTTCATTTAAAGTATAATTCCTTTCACTAAATAACATTTTTTTTTGCTTAAAAAAATTCTAAAACCCAAAAACAAAGAAAAATAAAAATAATAAAAATAATAAAAATAAGAAACCAAAATAATAAAATAAAAAAACTAAAAAAAAAAAATAAAAAAATAATTAATTTAAAATGGAACGCTTTCTTTCATATGATCGTTTAATATCATATCACAGAAACAGATATGACATTCCCGACTTTCCAGAAGACAAATTAGGAATAGCATACCTTGATGAAAAATACGAGCAATTTTGGTTACATTTAGTAAAACTAAACTTAGATTTAAACATGGTAAAAAAAGTAATAAAAGAATGTTACAACCAACTTCAAAATGGAGAAGAAGTATATAAATTTGCTCTTCAAAATTCTCCATTATTTGATACAATATTTTATTATATGCAACATTTTAAAACAGAACCAGAAGATGAATTTAAACATTTTTATGATGAAACAAGAGTTTTAGCATCAATGTGTTTTAAACAATTTTGTCGTGTTGGTGATGTAAAAGAAAAATTAAATGTATGTAAATATATTGAAGAAATTCATTTATCTTTTGATGATGAAGTAGAAGATGTTAGAATTAATGTTTATTTAGGTTTATTATATTTTTCTCAAAGTAGATTTGGAATTGATGCTTTAGTTGAAAATAAAGTTCTTGTTCAAATAATTAAAAAATTAACTGAAGAGAAATCAATGATTGTTTTAAATTTGATTTTAATGTTAATTAATGAGATATTAAATTCACAAGATGCTCCTATTATTTCTTTAAAACATGAAATTTTATTAAATTTAAAATTATATATTGATTGTAATGATTTAGATGTTTTAGAAAATACTATTTTAGTTTATGGTTCAATTTCTATTTGTGATGAAGGAAAAGATGCTTGTGTTAAAGAAGGAACTATTATAAAAAACTTTTTGGGAAAATTAAAAAAATTTAATGAAGATAATTCAATTGATAAAGAAAAAGCTTTGAAAATTTTAATTGGATGTGTTAGATTTTTAATGAATGTTTCTATATTAAAAAGAGGAAAAGTTGAAATTTTTGAAAATAATGGAATTGAAATTTTATTTAGTTTATTAGATGGAAATTTTAAAGATGATGAACAATTAATTCTTGATATTTTACAATGTATTACTAATACTGCAGAAGAACCAAGAGCTAGAATTGCTTTAAGAGAAGAAAAGTATTTAAATAGAATTAAAGATTTTCGTAATCATCAAGATGAATTAATAAGTGAACAAGCACAAATTTGTACTGATGTTATTACTTGGGAACCTTAAATATTAATTTTTAAATAAACTTTTTTAAAATTTTTAAAAAAATATTAAAAAAATTTTTTTTATATTTATTATATTTATATAAAATAAAATAATAATGAATATTGATAATGATGAATTATTAACTAAACCTGAACATTATAATCGAAAAAAATATCAATCATTTAATAATCATATTAAAACAAAAATAAAAATTTTAAATTCAAATAATAATAAAATAATATCATCAATTGATAATTATACAAATAAAAAATCTCATTTTTATATTTCAAATAAAGAAAATATATCTCCAATACAAACAAATGAAAATTTAGATAAAAAATTAAATGATAATTCAGATAGAAAATATTCAATAAATAATTCATATATGCCAAAACAATTTAAATTAAATTCTGACACTGTTCAAATGTCTGAAAGAAGAAGTATGAAAAATCCAAAACAATTAAAAAGTATTGAATCATTTGAAGAAGAGTTTAATGAAGAAAATTCTGATCCTTTAGCAATTCCACCTGAAGATTTAATTTTTAATCATCCTTTATTAAGACCTGGTGCTTTAAAAAAAAAAGAGAAAAAATATCTTTTAATAAGAGATCAAAATATAAAAAAAAAAAATAAGAAAGATATGAATAAAACTCAACGTTCTTTTTCAAGAAGAATTTTAGATAAGATTTATAAAGAAAATTTATCTCTTGATAAGAAAGTTAATCATATTAAGAAAAATAAACAAAATTTTAATTTGAATCATTATCAAAGATTATTATTAAGTGTTGGAGATCCTATTTTATCAAAAGAATCTTTTATAAGATTAAATACTGCATTTGGTGATATTAGAGAAGAATGTGGAAAAAATTATGAAAAAGATTATAATTTTATTAAAGAAATTGAAGATCAAGAAAGAAAAATTGTTAGAAAAATTAATAATTCAGAAAATTCATATTTAAAATTTTTATTTGATAATTCTATTGATGATAAGAAAAAAATCAAAGATTTTAATAAAACTGTTCTTTTACTTCCTAAAATTAAATTTAGAAAAATTAATTTGAATAAAAAATTACAACTTAAAATTTGAAAAAAAAAATTACAATATTTATTTTATAAATAGTTGAATTTAATATTTAAAAAATATTTCATTTGTAACTTTAAAAACTAAATATATTTTATTTAAATTTAAACTAAATTAACAAATATCAATAAACCTAAATTTTAATCAAAAAAAACAAAAAACCAATTTCATAAACTCCAAAACAAATAAATAAATAAAAAATAATAAATTTTACTCACAAAAAATTAAATAAAAAAAATTAAAAAATTTTAAAGATTCGAATAATAATGAGGAACTTGTTGAATAATAATTTTTTTTGCATCTCCTCCACAATAATCTTCAATAACTTTAAACAAATCAAAAATTTTACCTTTATATTTTTGATTAAAGCATCTTTTATTTAATTTCTGTAAAATTAAATCTAAATAAGGAATAGCATATTCATCAACAATTTTAATTACCATTTCACATAAATCACAAGAAAATAAAAAAGTTTCTTCATCATTAGAATTAATTCCTTTTCTTAAAGAATTAAACAACTGATTTAAAATAGGAATAATTTTTTCTTTAACATTAACATTAGCCATTAACATTTCTTTACAAGATTGTCTAGAAATAAATTTATAAGGATGAACATTTTCAATAATACCTTCAAAGCAAATAGGTAAAATTGAATAATAATCAATTTTATTAAAAGGAATATCCCATTGTAAATAATTTTTAGCTCCTCCATTTTGTAAATGACAAGGTATTCCTCCTAAAGAATAAATTCTACCAAATTTTGTTTTAAATTTATCAGTTGGAGAAGAAAATGGATTCGATAGTTTTGTTTTAAATTTCTCTGATGGTTTTTTTATAAATGAATCATAATTTTCAAAAGTGTTTTGTTTTAATATTTTATGACTTATTGGAATTACTCTATTATAATTATTTCTTATTGGTTTTTTTGGTAGTTCATCATTCATATTTAAATATGGAATATTTGGAATTTTTATTTTGTTATTTGGATTATTGTAATTAATTAATGTTATTTCTTCTATTTTTTTATTTTTTGTTTTTGGTCTTTTTGAGTTCATTTTATTTTTTAATTATTATTTTTTTTTTTGTTAAAAAATAAAAAATTTTTGTTTTTTTGTTATTTGTATAATTTAAAAAAATGATAAATAAACAAAATTATAAAATTAAAACAGTGACAAGAAATCAATTACATAATCTGTTTTTAGGTTCTTCTTTTAATAATTCATCTTCTCTTTCAAGAAATTATAAAATGCAACAACAGAAAATTTATAAAACTAGAAATGTATCATTAACAAATCATAATTTATCATTTTTTTCTCAAGAACAAAAAAAATTATATTCTACATCAAAATATTCAATTACAAATAAACATTCTTTAAATAATTCACTCATAAAAAGAATAAAAAATAATATCCGAGATAAAAAAATAATAGATTATTCTCCTCATTATTATACAGAATTAATTAATAATAAAAATTATAAAAATTCACCTGAAACAATATCAACAGAAAATACAAGTAAAAGAACTAATCCAAAAAGTAATTTAACAAAAATTCATTTAAAAGGTCCTTTTAATTTTAATAAAATAAAAAATAAAATTTTCAAAAAATTTAATACTTTGAAAGATTCTTTACATTTACAAAAAAAGATTACTTTAGAAGAAGAAGGTTATATTATAACAGAAGAAAGTGTTTTTAATAATAGTAATCAAAATAATAAATCTAAAAAAAATTTAAAAAATGTTTCACAAAGTTCTTTAGATAATTTAGATTTATCTTTTACTTATTCAGATGATACTGAAACTAAAAGATATCAGCAAACAAAAAGAAAAATGTTGAATAATGAAAATAAAGATAATTTAGTTTTATTAACTAATAATCAAAATTTAGTAAATAATAATAATACTAATATTACTAATGTAATTTACTGTGGTGGATCTAAGAATCAATATATTAATAATAAATATAATTATACTAATTTTAAAACAGAAAAATCTCGAAATAAAAATGATAAAAAAGAAAATTTTAAAGATTTCTGTGAAGATATTCAAAGAAAATTATTTGGAAAATAAATTGTGTTATTTTTATATTTTTAAAAGTTAATGGATTTTTAAAAATATATATAAATTTAAAAATAAATATTAAATATGTTCCATAATTATTTATTATATAAAATTAAACATTTTATGTATAATTTATTTATTATTATATATAAAAAATTATTATTTCTAATTATTTATTTTAAATAATTCTTTTTTAAATTATTATTTTTGTTAAAAATGAAATTTTAAAACCTATATAAAGTAAGAAAAAATAATTTATTAAAATTAAAAAATATTTTATTTTTTTTCATAAAATAAAAAACACTATGCAATAATAACAGACATCTCTCTTATAAAAAATAAAATTAATCCTAAGTTAATTTATATTCATAACTCAAAAATAATTAATCATAAGATTATCCTTAAAAAACAAATAAAAAACATTTTCCTGAAACAATGTTAAAATCTATAAAAAGAAGAAATTCAAATCGAAGACCACTCCAAAAAATTTCAATAGATAAAAATATACACGAAAATATAATATCAAATATAAATAATCAAAAACAACTTTCTTATGTTAAATTTGATTCCGGAATGAATACAATAATTAATTACTTTGATTCTAAGATTAAAAAAGTATCAAAACCTTATAAAAAAAGTAAAATTGTTTCTATTACAAAAAAGCCATTATCTAATAATGAAGAGAAAAATAATAATTTAAATAATTTTTCATTTTCAATAAATTATTTTCCTCAAAAAGTAAATGAATATTTAAACGATATATTTTTATATTATCTTTCATTAATAAAAAATACAAAAGCATTATTTGGTTATATGGATAAACAAAGAGATATAAATATTAAAATGAGAAGTATACTTATTGATTGGTTAATTGATGTACATTTAAAATTTCATTTATTACCAGAAACACTTTATATAACTATTAATTTAATTGATAATTATTTATCTCAAACACAAATTTCAAGAAAAAAATTACAATTAGTTGGAATTACTTGTTTATTTATTGCTGATAAATATGAAGAAATTTATCCTCCAGAATTAAAAGATCATGTTGATATGACTGATAAAGCTTATTCAAAAGAAGATATTTTAAATATGGAAATTGATATTTTAAAAGTTTTAAAATTTGATATTACTTATCCTACTTCTTATAGATATTTTGAAATTTTCTTTGAAATAGCCAAAAATCATATAAATAAAGAAGTTTCAGAAAAAGTAATTTTTTTTGGTCAATATTTAATGGAATTATCAATGATTGATTATAATATGTTAAAATTTACTAATTCTGAAATTGCAATTTGTGCTTTGTATTTAAGTTATAAAATTAATGGTAATTATTTTTATAGTAGATTAGATTTAAATGATATAATTAATATTATTGATAATGAAAGAAAATTTTTTCAAATTAATAACTTAGAAGTTTGTACTAAGAAATTATATGAGATTTTAGAAAATGAAGATAAAATTGATAATTCTTTGGTTGCTGTTAAAAATAAGTTTTTAACTAAAGAAAATTTAAATGTAGCTAATTGGAGAGGAAAAGAAAATTCTATTTTATAAATTGTTTTATAATTAATTTTTAATTTTATTCAAAAGTTTTGTTGGTTGTATTATTAAATACTTGTAATGATCTATTTATTGTATATACATATCTAAATAAAAGAGTAATATTTAGTTAATTAAATATTTTTTTAGTAAAAAAATAATATATGAAAAAATTTATAAATATATTAATTTTATAAAATCATTAAAAATTAAATTTAGAACTCTTATATCAATTAATTATTAAAATAAAGTAATAAAAAAATGAAAAATTAGATTAAGAAACCTATTTAATATTTGAATCTTTTAAAATATTTTAAAATTATTTAAATATTTATAACTAATTTTGATTAAGAAATATAATAAAATTTTAAACATTTTTTTGATGGCATGAACAAATGATTTACAATTTTATAAAAATATATTCCAAAAAATAAATTAAAAATATAATAAACAAAATATCAAACAAATTATTTTTGAATATTTGAAAGATATTTTTTTATAATTTCATCACAAGTAGGTCTCATATCAATATTTTTTCTTAAACACTCCTTAATTATATTAACAATTAATTCGAATTTAATATCTTTAAAATTATTATTTATTTTAATTTTCTCATTACAAATTTCATCTTTTAATATATTTGAATTATTTTGATTAAAAGGAATATGACCATATAATAAAAAATATAAAGTAACTCCAACACTCCAAATATCAACTTTAGAATTATAAGGTCTTTCTAAAATAATTTCAGGAGCTTTAAAACAAAGTGTACCATATGGATTAATTGTATATTCATTTTTACCTAAAACTCTTGATAAACCAAAATCAATTATTTTTATTATATTTTTTTCATTTATTAAAATATTAGTATGTTTTATATCTCTATGAATTATTCCATATGAATGTAAGAAATTTATACTTTTTATTATTTGAGATGATAAATTAATTAAATTATTTGATTTTATTCCTTTATTATTTTCTTTATAATTCAAATAATATGATTTTAAATCACTTCCTTTTATATATTCATATATTAAATATACATTTTCAGAATCTTCAAATATATCATATGATTTTACTACATTTATATTTGGGAATTTTTTCAAAAAATTAAATATACTTTTTTCCCACATCATTATTTTATAATCTTCTTCATTAATTCCATTTTTAAATTTATTTATTACTTTTACACAAAAAGATTTTTTTATATTTTTAACAATTTTTGTACAAATAGAACATAAACCAAATTTTCCTTTTCCTAATTCATTATTAGTTATGCAATATTCATTATTAATATCTCTATATATGTTTTGTTCATAAAAAACTTTCTTAAAATAATTTATAATATTTAAATCTTCAGTGTAATATTCAATTGAATATCTATAATTTTGAAATGTTGAAATTAAATTAATAGAATGATAAGTTTGTCTATTTATAATTTGATTTTTTTTAATTTCAAGAAAAGTTGAATTCAAAAAAATAAGATGTGAGTATGAAAAATTTTCAAAACCTTCTTTTAATTCAAAAACAAAAATAATATTTTTAATAATAGTTAATCTTACTTTTGAAATACAATCACTTTTTAAAAATTCAAATTCATTTGGATTATTCACTAAAATATCTTTTTTAATAATATTTTTAACTGTGAATTGAGCAGTATGAAAAGTAAAAGATCTTTTATGAGAATTATCATCTAATTTTAAATCCATTTTTGTATTAGTAAAAAATTTTCTTACTTTTAATTTAAAATTATCTTTTATTTCAGTGTTTCTTTTTTTAACTTCTAGTTGATCCTTTGGATTGTCAGAAGAAATTGATAAATAATTAACATTTTTATTTTCTTCTTTATTTCTTTTATTTGCAGTACATGAAATTATTTTTCCTTTATCTAAAAAATCCATAATACTTATAATATCATTTTCAAAATCATCTAATTCTTTTAAAATATTATAATCATCTTCTTCTTTTTTAACATCTTTTATATGTTTTTTACTGTCACGAATTTCTAATGAAATATAATTTACTAATTTTTGAGTAATTTTATTTTGAAAATTAAATTCATTATTAGGAGAATTAATTTTATTAATAATAATTGCGTTATTTATTAAAATTCTTTCTTGAAAATATTCTATTTGTGAAAAAGAAAAAAATCTATTTAAATGAACAATATATTTTAATAATATAATTAAATCACAATTTTTTTGACATTTTTGGCAAAAAAGCTCAAAATTTAATTCATAAATATTACCAAATAAATTATCAATAATTTCATATAAAATATTTTCAGTTTTACTACTTTGTTTAGAACTATGTAAATGAATAAAAAATAATTTTGTATCATCAATATTAATTTTATTATCTCTATTAAAATCCAAAATAGAAAATAAAAGACAAATTAAATCATTTTCATTTCCAAAAAATAATGAAATTAATAAATCACAAAATTGATTTTTTGTTATATTATTTGTATTTGATATTGCTTCAAATATTTTCTCTGTACAAAATAAAGGTAATTGTAATATTTCGTTGAAAAGATAAAAAGAAAATTGTTGATTTCCATTCATTCTTCCTTTAATACTTAAATAAATCTCTCCAAAAAAATCTCTGATTTTTCTTCTATTTATTGCATTTGGAATGGATATTTTACTAATTAAAAAATTTAACATTTTTTTTAATAATCCTGAAAAAAATTTATATTTGGTTCTTTAATTTATTTTTCTTTTTTTAATTTAGTAATTATTATAATAAAAATTTTATAATTAAATAAAGATCATAATTAATTTTAATAATAAATAAATGTCTGAAACTGATAACGAAAATCAACAAAAATCAGAAACAGATAAATTAATAAATGATATTTTAAATCAATCACAAAATAGTAATTTGCCAGTTCCAGTTAATGAAGAAGATGAAAAAGATGACAATAATAAAGATGAGAAAAAAGATGATGGTGAAGCTGAATTAATTGAAAATGGAGAAGTTGAAATTGCTTCAGTTCAAAATCAAGTTGAAAATAATGAAGAAGTAAAATCAGAAGAAAAAGTTGAATTAAATCCAACAGGAGAAGATGTTAAAAATGAAGATGAAAATAATATAAATAAAAAAGAAGAAGGAGAATTAATTCCAACAGGAAGTCTTCATGATGAAGAAGATAATAAAGATGAAAATAATAAAGAAGAAGAAAAAAAAGAAGAAGAAGGTGGATTAGAACCAAAAGGAGATGTTGAAGTTGAAGAAGAAAATAAAGATGAAAATAATGAAGAAGAAAAAAAAGAAGAAGAAGAAGGTGGATTAGAACCAAAAGGAGAAGTTGAAGTTGAAGAAGTTAAAAATGAAGATGAAAAAAAAGAAGAAGAAGGTGGATTAGAACAAAAAGGAGAAGTTGAAGTTGAAGAAGTTAAAAATGAAGATGAAAATAATAAAGAAGAAAAAAAAGAAGAAGAAGAAGGTGGATTAGAACCAAAAGGAGATGTTGAAGTTGAAGAAGAAAATGATGAAAATAATA
>JAEEGK010020069.1_pt1 | contig 14250 bp, 9 predicted proteins | sample 8958771 | NCBI WGS metagenome assembly JAEEGK01 (sample SAMN16246547, study PRJNA631951) | gut metagenome | biome: gut microbiome; feature: rumen; material: SC-attached | host: Bos | place: Iran: Karaj | collected 2018-10
TAACTATGGTACAGATGCGTTTGATGTGTTCTTTCTTAACAACAAGAAACAGTTGATTAAGAAAGTAGAAGAAGTGTATCTTGATAACCTTGTAGATGTGATAGATTACTATGTCGAAAAGACCTCAGACTATGAGAAGAGAGTGAGAGAGGAATATCAAATTTAAGTTTATTAACATTGATTACACCTGTCAAATGTTCGTTTCATACAAGTAATACAGCATTATGGAAGCAAGAAAATTCGTTAGTTGGCGAAGGGTAAGCACCCAAAAGCAAGGTCGGAGTGGTTTAGGACTTGAAGCACAAAAGTCTATCATCAGTTTCTTTGTAGATGAGGCTAATGGTGAACTGATTGCCGACTATTACGAAACATATACAGGTAAGAATCTTCATGGCTGCACAGAACTGCAAAAGGCTATGGAGTTCGCGAAGAAGAACGATGCCATATTGGTGATTGCCAAAAGTGACAGATTCAGGAATTTGGAACAAGCCTTAGAAGTTTACAGGTTAATGGATGGTAACATCTACTTCTGTGACGTACCAATGGCAGAAGATAAGGCAACCTACAAGTTTATGCTTTCACTTGGATGGTCATTGGCAGAACGTGAGGCAGCAATAACAAGCCTCAGGACAAAACAAGCGTTACAGGCGAAGCGTGAGCGTGGGGAAAGAGTTGGCAATCCCAATGCAAAAGTTACAGTCGATATGAGAGCCAACAGCATTACAAGCAGACGTATGGATGCACAGATGAACGATAACAACCGAAGGGCATACAAGTTGGTCTGCTTGTTAAGAGAGCAAGGCAAGTCATTCGCTGAGATTGCAAGAGAGTTGAATGAGAGCGGCTATAAAACGTCTAATGGTAAACAATGGCAAGCAGTCCAAGTGCAAAGATTGACGGCTCTGTACCAATGAATGATGGCACAGAAACTGACGCTCCATGACACTTTTATCCCCCCGTATGGTTATTTTTCAATAAAATAGCTTTTTTACCTCCAATCCTAATGACCGATTGGGGATTATTTGTTATCTTTGCAACGCTATATTGCCGTAATAGGCATTGTTGGCAGACATATTGGAGAAAGCGCATTTTCGCTTTGCCTATCGGTGTGAACTTCGAGCACTCGAGGCCTTACACTGAGGAAGAGAGGAATGTTGGCTCCGCTTTTCGTATATGTCTTCACATAATTTTAACCGCACTCATCGGGCCAAAAGTGTGTAAATGTTATTAAGATGGCACTTATTAAATGTACTGAATGTGGAAAAATGATTTCAAGTAGGGCATTAAAGTGTCCTGATTGTGGATGTCCAATAGAAAGTGTTGGAGCAATCCAAGAAGAAGTGAAGGACGAAGAGCCCGTAAAAAAGAGTAAAGGCAAACTATGGTCTTTGCTTGCTATATTGTTCTGCCTTTTAATAGGTGGAGGATATGCTTATGCTAAACTCTTTAATGGTGGAAGCAGTGAAGGTTCTGCAATCGTGGAACTAACCCCCGAGTTTGTCAATGCTATCCAAAAGTATGAAGAACTTGGTTCGTTTTCAGAAGGAATGGCTGCGGTTATGAGAGATGGCAAATGGGGTTATATTAATACAAAAGGAGAGGAAGTTATTCCCTGTCAATTCCCTAATGCTGATTATTATAATACAGCAAGTCCTTTTCACGAGGGTTTGGCTCTCATACAAAAGGATGGAAAGTGGGGTTTTATTAATACAAAAGGTGACGAAGTAATCCCCATTAATATAGAAGCAGAAGCCGTTGGTAGGTTCTCAGAAGGCTTGGCTTTTGTATATAAAAGCGGCGAAGACTTTTCTGTCATAGATAAGGAAGGTAATACTTTATTTAGTGATAAATGTATAAACTTTGGTGAATATTATACAGACGATTTTGATGAAAGTGTTTTACCTTTCTATCGCCAAGGCCTACTATACGTACGGATAAGTTACGACAAATTTACCGTATATGATAAGCAAGGAAACAAAACAAAAGAGATTAATCAAGAAACCAAAGATGAACTTGACAAACAAGAAGATTCGAAACCATACACTATTTTTTTAAAAGAGTTTGACGACAATGAGGTATTATATACTGTTGGATTGAAAGATGCGAATGGAACAGAACTCTTACCTGCAATTTATGACGAAATTGAAAATTACGGTCTTGAACAATATTTTGATGCTCCCAATGGCGTTGTTTTAGTTGTTTTAGAAGAAATCGGTGATGATGTTTTTGAAGGATATGCAGGTGAGTTAGAAAACACTAAACGTTATTATGGTTATGCCGACCTAAAAGGTAATGATACATTTACAGATGAAATTAAACAAAAATGTAAAAAGTCAAAAGAAGATGCCATTGCAAAGGGATTATTAGATTATTAATGTAGTAACTGATGAGTATTTTGAAGAAGACGAAGGATTAACTTAGGAGCTGGGTAGAGCGAGGGATATTCCTTAGATATTGCTACCATATCCCTACCATTGCCGAATGATATCCGACAACGCTTCGCAAAGCGTACATCTCCGTAAGCATAGCGTGGGTATAGCGTAATCATAGCGAATGCTTGTCCTCTTCTTCCCCTAACGCGATCCGACAAGCCACAGTAGCTACATCTCTGCTTCCCCCTTGCTTGATGTATGCTTTATCCTTGCAATCGTTTATTTTTTCAAAATAATTTGCTAACTTTGCCGCAGAAAAAGATGACGGATGGCAGAACAAGAGAAATGGCAATGGCAAGAGCCCGGTACAACTTGGAAGGGGGTCGGTTTATATCATATCATATTGACGATTCCCGACCGTCGGCCTTTGTTGGGTACGCTGGTTGTTCCTGAAAGAGACCCTTCGAAGGCTAGGGTGAGCCGCACGGCTTTAGGGAATGCCCTTGTGAATTGTCTGCTGGGAATCCCACGTTATCATCCTGAGGTGCAGGTGCTCCATTTCTGTCTGATGCCTGACCACCTGCATGCTGTGTTATTTGTGAGGCGGAGAATGGCGAAAGGAATTGGGATGTTGGTTCGTGGATTCTGGCAGGCAACAAAGAAACTAGGGCGCGCTTATTCAGCAGCTTCTTCTGTTGAGCCGAATGATATTCGGGAAAGTTGCCAAGAAGAGAAACTGCTGGGAAAACTCCAGGAAGAGACTGTTCGATTAGAGAAACTTGCAGCGGTACTGTGCAAGGAGATGGGTGATGAGGCTTATTACCGCCTGGAACCTGTCTTCAAGGAGATGCCTTTCATACGTCCGATGGGGCGGCGCTCACAACTGCCCAACACGATTCGCTATATTGATATGAATCCCCAACGGTTGGCCACCAAGCGCCTCAAGCCAGGTTTGTTCCGAGTTCAGAAGGATATTGAGATTGGCGGACGACGATATGATGGAGTGGGTAATGCGACTTTACTGATGGCTGAGCACTTCAAGCCTGTTCATGTACGCCACGAGCTGTTGGACGAAGCCGCCAACGGCGACAGCCAGCCTCTGCGCAATTATATGAACGGCTGCGTGCAGGCTGCCCGTCAAGGGACGGTGATGGTTTCGCCTTTTATCTCACCTAAAGAGAAGGATGTACAGGCCGTTCTCCTTGCAGAGAAACACCCCTTCATCCTTCTTGCTGACAATGGTTTTCGTGACTACTACAAGCCTGCAGACAGCCTGTTTGATGCATGTGCTTCGGGGCGTGTGCTTATCCTTAGTCCTTGGCCTTACGATGCCAACAAACGGCATATCAGCAGAGCTGATTGCAAAGCCCTCAATGCGATGGCGGAAGAAATCTGTCATCACCTTATGGGGAGCGGGAAATTCTCATGACAGATTCGGGTTTAAGACAAAAAAGACTGGAAGAGCGGGGTGTGTCGTTCTTCCAGTCATTTTGGTGTATTACATTTCCAGCCAGTTGCTGAACGTGTGCTGTCAATCCTCCACTTTTGGTACTTCTATTTGAGAGCCGTAGCGGTGGTACTCGTTGGCAATGGATTGTTCCTTGATGTAGAGAGCCAGTTCGATGCGGCCGTTCTTCACAGGTGCGGATTGGGCGATGTATTTGTCGCAGTTGGCAGCTGCCTCGAAGACGATGTCGGGCACGTCCTGAGAGATTGTGCGCACGCGTTCATACAGCTTGATGCTTTCGCAGAAGGTGGCGAGGCTTTCCTTCTTGATGGTGCCCGACAGTTGGGAAAGGAGGGTATGGTGGTCGTCGGCAGAGATGGTGAGCGGTGTGCCCACAGTTTGTGCTGCCAGTTGAACCATCTGCACCTGTTCCAATGTTTCGTCGCCAAAGAGACGGAGCACCATGCCTCCCTTGAGTGGGAGATAGCGGAACACGTTCTGCTCTCCACGAATCTTGGGTTGGATGTTGCGGGCATGATGGAACTCCTTCTCATACCATTCAGCATAGGACTGGCGGTAGTCGGTCGTGCTGCCGGCCTTGTCGGTGATGGACATGAATTGAGCGCAGTAGTTGGGGCCACCTGCTTTGAGGCCAGGACCGAAAGCGGAGAGCTTCATGCCGCCAAAGGGTTGACGGTTCACAATGGCTCCTGTGATGCCTCGATTGATGTAGAGGTTTCCTGCCATGATGTGGTTCTTCCAATACTTCTGTTCCTGTTCATCGAGCGATTGCAAACCAGAGGTGAGCCCATAGTCGAGGCTGTTCACAAGCTCCACGGCTTCCTCCAGTGTGTCGTATGGGGTGACAGCAAGGAGCGGGGCGAACAATTCCGTGCGGAAGGTGAAGGAGGTCGGTTTCACGTCGTACTTCACTGTGGGTTTGAGGATGTATCTCTTCTGGTCGATAAACTCTGGTGCAATGAGCCATTTCTCGCCCTCTTCGAGCTTGAAGGCCTGTTCCAGTTTCTCGTTCTGGTTGGTAATCATCGGCCCCACAATGTTACCGGCATTCCACACACCGCCCACCTTGAGCGAGGAGGCACAATCCTTGAGTTTCTCGAGGAATTCGGGGGTGTTGTAAACAGAACGTTCCACCAGCAGAATGGAGCAAGCTGAACATTTCTGTCCTGCATTGCCGAAAGCGCTCCGGCAGGCATTCATGATGGCGTGGTCGCGGTCACCTTTGGCAGAGAGTATCATCACGTTCTTTCCGCCCGTCTCGGCAGAGAGGGGTTTGCGTGGGTTTGCATGAGCGATGCTCTGTGCAGTTTCGGTACCACCTGTCAGGATGATGTGTTTTACTACAGGCGAGGAAGTGAGCATTGGGGTGGCTTCCTTGTCGGTGATGACCACTTGAAGCGCTTCCTTGGGCACTCCTGCCTCCCAGAATGCTTTGGCAAACAACCACGCAACGGGGGCGGCAACGGTGGCAGGTTTCAGGATGCAGGTGTTGCCCGATGCCAGTGCTGCCACCACTCCTCCACAAGGAATGGCGCATGGGAAGTTCCAGGGCGAGAGCACCAGCACGGTACCCTTGGCCTTCATGTCGATGTCGCCTAAAGCAGCGTATTTCTTCATCGTGGTGGTGTAGAAACGGCAGTAGTCGATGCCTTCCGACACTTCCACATCGGCTTCTTCGATGGTCTTGCCTGTGATGGCACACATGGAGCCACAGAGGTCGCCACGCATCTGTCCCATAATGTTGGCGGCCTTGTACATGATGCGATGACGCTCCTCTATCGAGGTCTTTCTCCATCCAGCAGGGTCTTTCTCGGCAATGTCGAGCATTTGTGCTGTTTGAGCCTTGTTGGCGCGTGACATCTCACACACAATGACATCGCCTTCCTGCGAGCGGTCATAGTATCTGGCGTGGTCATCATTGTAGAAAAGCTGGCTGCCAATTTGGGTGGGAAGCAGGTCGCCTGGTTGCCAGTCGCCCCATTCTGATTTCTTGCCTGACATGTTGCCCTTTGACTGCCATTTGGCAAAGATTTTCTCCACCCACTCTTGGTTGCAGAAGCGGTCGAAGTCAGTATCTGGCTCATTGATCATCTCATCTTGTGGATCCTGACCCACGTATGGCTGGTTGCGGTCTTGGTTGCGGGTGGGTGTATGGTTGAGGCTGTCCTTCATGTTGTAGGCAGCGATGAACTGCTGCTCCAGGTCTTTCCATTCCTTCGTGTTGGGTTTCAAGGAGAAGGAATGAGTGAGGAAGTTGTCGGGAGCTGTGTTCTCGTCCATGCGGCGCACCAGATAGGATATGGCGTTGAGGAAGTGTTCCTTTTTCACCACAGGGGTGTAGAGAATCACGTGGTTGCCCAACTTCTTCTGCGCTCTCCATACATGGTTGGCCATACCTTCCAGCATCTCGAAGCAGAAGCAGTCCTTGGGGGTCTGATACATCTCAGTGAGCAGATAGGCATAACTGATGGTGAACAGGTTGTGGCTGGCCATTCCGATATGCAGCACGCGGGCATTTTCAGGTTTCAAGCCACGCTCGATGATGTGCAGGTAGTTGGCATCCACTTCTGTCTTGTTGCTTCTGACAGGGTTGGGCCATCCGCGTATGTCGCTCACTATGTTTTCCATGTCGAGATTGCATCCCTTCACTATGCGCATCTTGATGGGAGAACCACCTGCTGCCACACGTGCTTTGGCAAATTCCAGCAGTTCGCTCTGGAAGCCCCAAGCATCGGGCAGATAGGCCTGCACCACAATGCCCGCTTCGTAGTTCTTGAACTGTGGCAGTGAGAGCACGTCCTTGAAGAGCTTCATCGTGAGGTGGGCATCCTTGTACTCCTCCATGTCGAGATTGATGAACTTGGGTCTCGTCACACCATTGGGGTCGGTGTAGGGATTGTCGATAGCAGCCTGATAGAGGGCCGACATGCGCTTGATGAGTTCAGGGAATGATTCCTTGTAATTGAGGGCATGGGTCTGTGCATAAATGCCTGAAATCTTCACAGAGATATAGTTGATGTCTGGCTCCTTCAGCGCTTCCAGATAGGAGAAGTAGCGTTTGTCGGCTTCTCCATCACCCAACACCACCTCGCCCAGCAGGTTCACGTTCTGTCCGATGTTTTGGTCAAATCGGGTGGCAAGGTGCTTCGTCAGGTTGGGACGAGCAGCGTTGATGATGACACGGCTGGTGTCTCTGCGTAATCTCCATTTGATGATAGGTACAGCAGCCCAGTTGAAGAGAGGCAGGTAAGCAAATGTCTGGTACATCCAGAAGAGGAAGTGGTCGCCAGCATCCAAGAACTTAGGGATGCCGTACTGATCCATCAAATCCTTCACACGGATGGCAAGCTTTTGGGTGTCGCGCACCTGGCTGGTTTCGTCGAGCATGCGTACAATGAACTTCTTGTCGTTGGGGGTAGTCACCATCGTGCCATACATGTGCTGCTCACTCTTCTCGGTCTTTGTCAAGCCCGAATAACTCTCATCATAAAGTTTCCTCATCCATGAGAAAACCTCGTCAATGGTTGGGAATCTCTGTTCTTCCATTGTTTTCAGGTCAATTAAAAAAGTTAGTTTTTCCGATTGCTAATCTCTGGGGCAAAGATACGGCAAAAAAGTTGTAAAAACATAAAGATGCCTTCTTTTTTCATGGAAAGTGCACGATTTTTCTACTTTTTCTTCCATCAAGAGCGAAGAAAGAGTCTCTCTGTCAGTTTCAGTCAGCAGAAAAATGACAAAGTGTCACACGTGGCAGTCAATGTGTGTGGCTGGTACGACATTTGTTGTAGCTCCATTGTGAATTTTTGGTAAAGATTTCTATCATGATTCAATCAATAACGTGATATATTCAACTAAAAAAACTCAAAAGACTATGAACATTCAACCATTGGCAGACAGGGTGCTGGTGCTCCCCAAACCTGCGGAAGAGAAGACGGTGGGTGGCATCATCATTCCAGACACCGCAAAGGAGAAGCCCCTGCAGGGCGAAGTTGTTGCTTGTGGCAACGGCACGAAGGACGAGGAGATGGTCGTGAAGGTAGGCGACCAGGTTCTCTATGGCAAGTATTCTGGCACGGAACTCGAGTACGAGGGCGTGAAGTATCTCATGATGCGTCAAAGTGACGTGTTGGCAATCTTGAAATAAAATTGAAAAATTAAAAGATTGAAGAATTGAAGTCTTTTCTGTCAGAGCATTCTGATTAACTTCAATTTTTCAATTCTTCAACTCTTAAATTCTAAAAAAGTTATGGCTAAAGAACTGAAATTCAATATTGAGGCTCGTGAGCAGCTGAAAAAGGGTGTGGACGAGCTGGCAAATGCAGTAAAGGTGACACTGGGTCCTAAGGGACGTAACGTAATCATCGAAAAGAAGTTTGGTGCTCCTCACATCACCAAGGATGGTGTGACGGTGGCTAAGGAGATTGAACTGGCTGACGCTTTCCAGAACACGGGTGCGCAGTTGGTGAAGAGTGTGGCATCGAAGACTGGCGATGATGCTGGTGATGGCACTACAACGGCTACCGTATTGGCTCAGAGCATCGTGGCTACAGGTTTGAAGAACGTGGCTGCCGGTGCCAATCCTATGGACTTGAAGCGTGGTATCGACAAGGCTGTCAGCAAGGTGGTTGAGCACATCAAGGCTCAGAGCGAGCAGGTGGGCGACAACTACGACAAGATTGAGCAGGTGGCTACCGTTTCTGCCAACAACGACCAGGAGATTGGTAAGCTTATCGCTGATGCCATGAAGAAGGTCAGCAAGGATGGTGTCATCACGATTGAAGAGGCTAAGAGCCGTGAGACCACGATTGGTGTGGTGGAAGGCATGCAGTTCGACCGTGGTTATCTCTCTCCATACTTCGTGACCAACACGGAGAAGATGGAGTGTGAGATGGAGAACCCACTCATCCTTATCTACGACAAGAAAATCAGCAACTTGCAGGAGTTCCTGCCTATCTTGAATCCTGCTGCACAGACAGGTCGTCCTATCCTCGTGATTGCTGAGGATGTGGAGAGCGAGGCACTTACCACTTTGGTGGTGAACCGTCTGCGTGCTCAACTCAAGATTTGCGCTGTGAAGGCTCCTGGCTTTGGCGACCGCCGCAAGGCTATGCTCGAAGACATCGCCGTACTGACTGGTGGTGTGGTGATTTCTGAGGAGAAGGGCTTGAAGCTTGAACAGGCAACTATCGAGATGCTGGGTTCTGCCGAGAAAGTGACCATCACGAAGGATAACACCACCATCGTAGGTGGTAAGGGTCAGAAGGAGAACATCCAAGACCGTGTGAACCAAATCAAGAACGAAATCAAGAACACCACTTCTGACTACGACAAGGAGAAGCTTCAGGAGCGTCTGGCTAAGCTCTCTGGTGGTGTGGCTGTGCTCTATGTGGGTGCTGCATCAGAGGTGGAGATGAAGGAGAAGAAGGACCGTGTGGACGACGCTCTGTGTGCCACTCGTGCTGCCATCGAAGAGGGTATCGTGCCTGGTGGTGGTGTAGCCTTCATCCGTTCACTCGAAGCCCTCGAAGGTCTGGAAGGTGACAACGCCGATGAGACCACAGGTATCAACATCGTGAAGCGTGCCATCGAGGAGCCTCTCCGTCAGATTGTGGAGAACGCAGGTTTGGAAGGTTCTGTGGTGGTGGAGAAAGTGCGCAACCAGAGCGGTGACTTCGGCTACAATGCCCGCAAGGACACTTATGAGAACCTGCGTGAGTCAGGTATCATCGACCCAGCCAAGGTGTGCCGCGTAGCTCTCGAGAATGCTGCCTCCATCGCAGGCATGTTCCTCACTACTGAGTGCGTCATCTGCGATGCCAAAGAGGACAAGCCCGAAATGCCAATGGGTGCCCCAGGCATGGGTGGCATGATGTAATAGCCCACCAGCCCACGCGCTGGGCGAAGGTTGCCATGCGGATAGAAAGTCAATAATCAACAATAGGAAAGGCTTCGGCACAGCGATGTGTCGAAGCCTTTTTTGTTGATGATATTTTTATGTGCGTCATTCCAACTCTGGCCATCCGTCCGAGCTCCATCGGATAGGGCGCTGAATGAGCATGGCTGCACCGTCGCGGGTGGCGCTGTAGCCGTGGCAGATGAAGATGTCCTCATCGCCAAAAGTGTAGGCGGCACAGTGACCGGCTGCCTCCCATTCCTTTTTGTCGCCTTCCAGGAAGAGGGTGCCACCACCGTTAGCCATATCCTTGCCCGAACGGTCGAGATAGGGGCCTTCGACGCTCTTGCTGCGTCCCACGGCTACGCGGTAGTTGCTTTTGGCACCTCGGCAGCAGTAGTCCCAGGAGACAAACAGATAGTAGTAGCCCCCATGCTTGAAGATGAATGGGGCCTCGATGGCGTTCGTGCCGGCAAAGCGTGATGTGGGATTCGGCTCTGTGGGCTTGAAGCTAGGGTCGTAGCGTCGGGCGACGGTGCGAGGTTTTACACCCTGGGCAATGTGCATGGTGGAGTCGAGACGTGCCAATTGGATACCGTCCCAAAATGAGCCCCAGACAAGCCAGGGGGTGTCGGTGGTGTCGTCGATGACGAAATTAGGGTCGATGGCGTTCCAGTTGTCACGTTTCTCGCGGGAGGTGACGATGCACCCCTCGTCTTTCCACATGTTGGAACTGAGCGAGCGGCTGCTCAGCAAACCGATGGCCGATCCGTTCTTGCCGAAGGTGGAGCAACTGTAGGCCATCCACCAACGGCCGTGCCACTGAATCACATCGGGTGCCCAGACATGATTGCCGAAGCCAGGAACTGAGTCGGTTGTCCAGCCAGGAATGACGGTCATCACAGGAGTGCGTAAAACCGTCCAGATCTTGCGGTCTTGCGACACCATCTGCTGGATGCCCATGCCTGTGGCGTAGATGTAATACGTGTCACCATCCTTGGCCATGACTGGGTCGTGAACCATAGGTGTCTCTGTGCAGAAATCCTCGCGTGGGAAGAATCGACGTGCCCCCTGTGCAGCGGCTGTCTGACAAATGGCCACAAAGACCATCGTAAGGAGAAAAACTTTATTCATAAATGGATAGCATAAAAAGGTATGATTGTTAGTTTTCTGCCTGCAAAGGTATTGTATTCTTTTCGTTTGATGATGAAAAATATGCCCAAATATTTGTAAAAATGTAACTTTATGGGGTGGAAGACCATTTGTCGATAAAAAAAATGTATCTTTGCATCGCAAAAATAGCGGAACATCATGAAGCGACATATCATCACCATACTGTTGAACCTCCTTGTGCTGACCAGCATGAAGGGGCAGCATTGTGTCCGTTTCGAACTGCCCAACCAAGAACAGTTGTCGTCAGAACGGGTGTTGCAGGTGCTGCAGGATGCAGAAGGGTTTCTTTGGTATGCGACAGAAGGTGGTGGCGTGTGTCGTGACGATGGGCGGCAGATGGTCGTGTTCCGCAGCGACGCTGAGCATCCCGACCTTTTGGGAAGCAACGATGTGGCATGTTTGGCCGAAGCTGCTGGGCGATACATCCTCATTGGAACATTTCACGGGGCATACGTGTTGGATAAGCAGGACTATGCCATCCGTCGGCTGATGGAGGTGGATGACAAGCGGGTGGATGACATCATTGTGACGGCCAATGGCCATTGGTGGATGACGGCCAACAAGAAAGTATATGAGTATGCTGATGACGGTCGGCTGCTGAAGAGATACCCCACTGGTGATAAGTATCTCGCCCGTTTGCACGAAGACAGGCAAGGGCGGATATGGGCTTCGCAGTGGGATGGGGGATTGATTAAACTCGATGGTGAAAAGTTCGTACCCGCCCCCTGGCCACTGGATGCTGCTCCGACAGCCATCGACGATGACTCTCTGACCAATGCTTTGCTCATTGGCACCATCGGCAAGGGTGTGGTGCGTTATCAGCCTGAAAGTGGAACGATAGAATTGACAGAGCCGAAAGACAGCATCTGCATGAGCCGCGTCACCCTCGACCTTCAGGGACGATGTCTTGTGGCCGACGGGCAGGGGAATTGCTTCGTTCTCAGTGGGAGTGGGGAACAGCGGTCGTGGTTCGAGGGTGTCATCTTCACGAGAAATATTGCTGACTCCGTGCGCACAGCCCGTAATCTGTCGACTCGTCCCACCGCTATTGCCGTCAGCGAAGCAGGAGACTTATGGTTCAGCACTGGCAAGGATATTCGTCTGATGAGGCAAGGTGAGGAAATGGTGGTGCTCAGTGACACGAAAGATGTATCGGCCATGACTTTCACGGAGGATGGAACTTTGTGGCTTGCCACTATCTTCGGCACTGTGATGACCTACAAAGATGGACAACTCGCCATCGACGAGTACGCCTCGAATGAATACGGCGATGCCGTGACACATCTGGAGGTTGACAGCCGCGGGCGTCTGTTGCTGGTCAGCGACCGCTATGTTCGTCTCTACGACCCTGTTCGCCACACGCTTCGTCAGCAGAGTCGTGAGGCAGCGGGTGTCTATAGCATTGAACTGGAGGAGACTACTTCTGGTAATCGATGGAGCCAGCCACAGGCAGACCCCGTCGTGGAGCGGATGCCTCAGTGGGTATGGTGGATACTGGCCGCACTCTTCTTAATGCTCTCAGCACTCATCGGCTATATCTGGTTCCTGGGTGGTCAGCGCAAGCGCTTCCTTGCTGTCATGACTAAGGAGGTGACAGTTCAAGAGCAGCCTGCCGACAGTCCGCCTGCTGATGAGCAACCTGATTTTTCAGACGAATGGCTACAAAGTGCCATTGCCCAAGTGGAAGCACATCTGAGCGAAGAAACTTACAGCGTAGAACAACTGTCCAGCGACCTGTGCATGAGCCGCATGACCTTCTATCGCAAGATACAGTCGGCAACAGGTCAGAAACCTACTGAATTCATGCGCACCATCCGTCTGCGTCGTGCTGCCGAACTGCTGCACGAAGGTCGCTTGACCATCTCCGAAATCAGTGTCGATACAGGTTTCTCGTCTGTCAGTTATTTCAGTCGTTGCTTCCGCACGATGTATGGTGTGCCGCCCACACAATTTGGCAAGGCAACAACTGCCGACGATCGGTTGCCCAGCGAGAATCCCAACTGAGACTGGGGCACTCTGCGGATGAACACCCCCGAGAGGCTGTAAACATCTACCATTTCGTCATCATTGCCGATGCGCTGATTCTTGATACCTGTTGCGTCAGATAGTGATGGAGCTATCTGTCCCTCCAAGGGGAAGATGCGTAGCCATGCTATGTCAGGCAAGCCATATTTGCTGGTTGCCGTCAGCATGAGTGTTTGATTACCGTTCTCGGCCACTTCGATATCTTGTTTCAGATAGTCATCCTGTTTTTTTGTGAAATGAAATCGACCAATGCTGTCGCCATTGATCCATATCCCCGTACCACAAGTATTTGTGGCTGTGTATTTGAACAGCAACCTGTATTTTCCAGGGGCATTCACCATCATGTTCCAGTTGGCAGAACCTCCTATCTGTGTACCATTGGTTACGGTGGGGTCATCCAGTTGAGTTGACTCACCAGTGAAGAAAGTCAGGGTGTCAGACATCTGTGTGAATTTGTCGGTGTCAGTAACCTTTACCCATACCGTATGTACACCTGGTTCCGACACTTCCACAGGCAGTTCGTAGGGTGAATCGGTCACCTTGCCCACCAATCGCTTGTCAAGATAGAAAGCCACTGTATTCGTGCGCTTCCTGATGTGTTTCACATCAGCCTTCAGTGTCAGGTTGTTGGCAGCATGTTCTTCTTGAGCCGGTGCAGTTATCTTCGCGCTCATCAACCACGACACTTCCGTGTGCTTCACACCAAGGAAGGCATCCATCATCACCGTAGGCTTTTTGCTTGCCTCGTCCCAAGCCCCCATGTCGTAGCCACCCATCGATTCAGGCTCCCAATAGAAGCAGCCTAAATCACCGTTCTTGATCATTTTGTCCATCACGCCAACGAGATACTGGTTGCCCTCAATGGCTTTATTGGGATAGTGACCTGTTTCCACCACCATGCAGGGAGTGCCGTAGCGCTTTTTCAAGTCGTTGATGTTGGCCATTACCTTCGTAATCATTGTGGGACCATCCAAGTGCGACCATCGGGGATAGGCAGACAAACCGATGATGTCCCATTTGGCACCGTTTTTCTTTAATCCGTCGAAAATGCTACGGTAGAGTGAATTGTCGTGACCATCGGGAAGGTGGACGATGACCTGCATCGATGGGTCAACGGCTTTCACGGCATTGTAGCCGCTCAGCACGAACTTTGCGAAGGCCACCGAACCGCCTTTGTTCGTTTGTCCTACGGGGTAGAGCATGCCGCGTTTTGTTTCGTTGCCCACTTGCACCCACTTCGGTGTGACGCCCGCTGCCTTGATGGCCGAGAGCACGTCGTAGGTGTGGTCGTACACATTCTTGGACAGCGCCTCCACGCT